>Ga0209337_1000186_pt1 | contig 49699 bp, 45 predicted proteins | sample LinPmetageLP53_FD_184044 | JGI IMG/M metagenome (GOLD analysis project Ga0209337, IMG submission 184044) | Marine viral communities from the Pacific Ocean - LP-53 (SPAdes) (version 2) | ecosystem: Environmental > Aquatic > Marine > Oceanic | place: Pacific Ocean | collected 2010-02-08
TTATATTCAGCATTAGCTAAAGGATTAAAATTAAACATCATTGTATCTGTACATCCGTATATAAACGGCAGACAAGATCCATCATCGCAGTTAGCGGTTGAATCATAGTTAAACATAGTAGGATCGGTGCAGCCATAAAAATATGCTATACACGTGTCGGGAGTATTGGCTAATGGATTATAGTTAAACGCTAAAGATTCCATACAGCCATAAATAAACGGGACGCACCCTCCGTTGTCTACGTTAGCCAAAGAATCGTAGTTAAACGCTAAAGAATCCATGCACCCAAACTCAACTAAAGTGTTACAACTGTCTTGTATATTAAAATCTGTATAAACCCCGTTAGATGTGTCTATATGATATTCTAGATATGCAGGACTAATACATCCGGGAACATAATAACAAGTTTCCGAAGTATTAGCTAGTGAATCATAATTAAACGCTGTTGAATCCATACAGCCCTCTACAATTTCTATGCATTCGTTACCACAATAAGTGGTACCTGCATAAGTAAAAAATGGTTGCATAAAAGGAGGAGCTACGCTCAATACTGTATCCCCCATTGGATTTACTAAAGTAAACCCACACTCTAAAGCAGTGTTAGAAGCTTGAGCGCTCACGAAGAACTTGGCTTTCACTAGTTTAGGTGCGTTTAACTGAATCGCATAAGTTTGATTAAAACCACTGGTCATTATAAACTCAGTGGTATCATCTTGGTATATTTCTAATTTACTACCTACCCAACCGTTACCTACAAGATCATGTAGTATAAGGGTGTAATCACAACTATCGATGTAATCCATAGTATTTGCGGTAGAATTATAGTTGAACATCGTTGAATCAGTACAACCATATATTTTTAAAGTAGCGCAGCTACTGTCTGTTACGGTAGCTGATGGATTGTACTCTAAATAGCTATCATCCATACAGCCTGGAATAGGAGGTGGTGGCGTACAACTATCAGAGGTAAACGCGTGCGTGGAATCTGTCCCAAAATTTGGTACGGTACCATATACCAAGGTATCGCCACACTGCGTTACATAATAAGAGCCATCATTTCCTCCCCACAAACTTCCATTTAAACCATCTCCGTATGAATCGTATATCGTAAACTCAAAATTTCCTATATCAATACAGATTGGAATAAATTGTGGTTCGTAATCAGGAGCGTTTGTATATGGTCCTCCTGAAAATAAAACGGTACCATTAGTGTCTTTTATGTCCCATGTTGTTTCGGATTGGAACTGATCTAGGTTAATATTAACCATTGCTGGCACACAAACTCCTGTAGGTGGAGGTGGTGGATTAGGCATACATTGCGGTACGATTCTTGTAGAATATAACCCGCTGCTAAAAGATACCGTTGGTTTGTTTACTATAGTATCCTCACAAACAACAACATAATAACTACCGCTCATACCATCTCCGTACGTATCTTTCATTAAAAATACAACAGTGGTTATTGTGTCGGCTATGTAGCAAGTATCTAAGTGATTAGTATTAGAAGAAGTGTAATAACCGGGTGTGACATTAGCTATAGTGTCTCCATATAAACTATCTGCAAACAATACCCAATAAGTTTCAGAGGGATAAGAATCTGTCGCAACACTAACAACGCATTCTTTTTGTCCAAATGTAAACAGTGGTAATAATAATAGTAATAATATCTTTTTCATTTAAAAATCACTCATTAATTGATTGTCTATTTCTTCTTGTACCTCTTCTCTTGTTGCTATCATTTTAAAACTTAAATCAGCTTGAAATCTTTTCACTTCTTCGTCATCTTTAAATATTATGATAGTGGGTACAACCGCTATTTTGTGTTTCTTTTGTAACTCTACATCTTTACTCACATCTACGTAAGAATAAGTTTCAATGTCCTCTAGTTCGTAAGCCCACTTTACTTCGTTTGCTTCGTTCCAGCTTGCGTTAAATACAACTACTTGTATTTGCCCAAAGCTTGTTTTGCAAATCAAAGTTAGTAGTATTGTTAATATATACACGCTGAATATCTTCCAAACTGGTTTCATCTATTATAGATTTTATCTTCAATTTTTTCTAGAGTCTTTTTCATTTCCTCTATATCTGATTGGGTCGTTAATATTGTTTGTCTAATCATCTGATCTTTCATATCAAACTCCATTCTAGTTATCTCAGCCTCTGGTATTGCTTGTAAAATTTCGTCCTTTAAAATATTGACATCTATCTGAACGGGTTGCTCTTTTGCCTCTTGTATTTCTTGCATAAGAGAATACCAACCACCTACAACTACAAATATACCTGCGGCTATCATCCCCATAGTTTTAACACTCATTTTAAAAGTAGTGTCTTCGTTTAATTCTTTCGCCATTCTATGTATTAGTTTTGTATATAATTACGTATTTTTTGCTTTATTTAATCGTGATAGTAACAATAGCCACTTTTAGAATTTGTCATCATACCACATCTTTCTGTCTTCTTTTTACTAACTTGTTTCATCTTCTTACATTGCGTATTTTTTCCGCTTTTATTTTGCTCTACTTTAACGTGGATAGTACAGTATACTGATCCTTTTTCAATTACAGTTTTACATCTTTTACCACTTTTACTAACGGCAGCGCACATAATATCTTTTTTACCGTCTTTCTTTTCCTTTTTCTGTTTTTCTATATTATCCTCTATTACTTTTTTTTCTTCTTCTTCTTTTTCTTTTTTCTTTTCCTCTTTTTTTATTTCTCTTTTCTTTTTGGTTTCAATTTTCTTTTCCTCTTTAATTTCTTCTTTAACCGCTTGTATGTCTTTGTCTTTAATGCCAAGATCCCAAGTGTTCCAACCCATAACTAAAGCTACTCTTTCCCACCATTCATTACTTGAATCCGTGGCGTTATCTATATTTAACAACTTTTGAGATATTCTACCTAGCGGTATATTTGTAATTCCCTCGACAGTATTACCAATAGCACTCCAAAGTGGGTTATCTAAAGTAAAACCTCTTTTTGTAAATACACCTTCGTTGAATTTTTCGGTCTGTATAGACGAGTATATTTTACGTAATTTAGAACTAATAGGTGGAGAAAAACTAAGTAAGGATATTATAGTGTAAGCGTGATCAGCATTATAACCCTTGTCTTTTTGTTCTAAATATTCTTCGAGAGATCTTTTCATAGTAGAAACCGCCTTACCACCATAACCAAAGGTTGATAACCAAGAATCTATCATTCCGTTTAATATTCTTTCTTTCTTTTTATCAAACTCTTCTTCTTCGTCATCTCCTAACGATGCGAATATAGCTGCTTGTAACGCCCCAAATATCACAGCTTGAATACCACCGTAATAAATTATTTTAGACATGTGTGTTTTTGTATCACCTCTACCATTAGCAATATCTCTGAAAGCCTTATTCATTATACGACCATATTGCATCGGTGTGTTTTGAAAAGCTAGTATTAATCTTCCTAAAGGATTTGCTTGTTGTTGTGATATCATATCTGGTCTTGCTGACTGCTGAGACACCTCTGTTCTTTCTTGAAAATCTAAAAACGCCTTAGTTTCAGCTTCTGTTTTAGACATACCTTGCTTAACATAGGTTTTGACTCTATTTCTATAAAACGCAGCGCCACCTGAAGCAATAGCAAAACTATCCGCTATTTGTGTAGGTAAAAAACCTATTTTTAACAAATAACGTATAACCGCTTTTGCTTGCTCAGCGGGTCCAACCCCCTTTACCGCAGCGGATAAATCAGCTTCGTTAACACCTCTTCTGTTTCCAGATCTTCTTTGTTTTAAATAATCAGAATTAAACAGTGTTACAAAGTCCGACCAAAATTGTTTTTGATTAGCAAACGCAGCCGCTGCCTTTAGTGGATTGTTGTCTGTCCAGTTTATATAGTTAGTCGCAGATATAGTTTGTAGAACCGCAGAACGTATATTAAAGAACATAATAGCTCCAACAGAGTTGTTTACCCAGTTCATGTAGTTGTTCATTAACCTGTTGCTACCGACAGATCTGTTTCTACCAGTTTCCATACGAGTTAATATATCTACTAAAGCTTCTCTAAACTTAGAACCATATATAGATTCTATTTTATTTAGATTTTCAGGAGAAAATATTTGATCTACGTTTTGTTTCCACTCAGCCAAAAACTCTGCTCTAGCATCGCCAATAGCGCCGTCGCTCATAAGATCTGAGGCTATGTTTTCTACTAACCAATACTCCCCTGGTTTAGAATAACCCTCTTGTTTTTTGGAAATAAGACCTAAGTTGTCCGCGAAGGCTTGTAGCTCTGAATCGTTTTTAACATAACTATCTAAAGCGTCTAAGTCTCTCTTGGATAGTCCAGGAACATCAAAACCAGCTTTGTTCCACAAATAAACCCTTACGGCTTGATCGTTTGTAAACCCTGTTTCGCCAGCTTTTTTATTTAATCTTTTCTTAACTTTTGGAAATTGTTTAGTTAAGTTTTTGTAATCATTAGCCGCTGATTGCCTAGACGCGTTCAGTTCGTTTATAGCTCTAGCAAAAGGATCAATTAAAGCTTCTTTGAAAAAAACCATGTCAGCATCTCCTTTTTTACCCTTGCCTATAAAGTTGTATAACAAACCTAAAAAGTCTTGAGCCGAAGCTGGTACTAACCCTTTGTATCTACCCTTGTTTCCTCTTAGTTTAGCTTGAGCTTCTGAAAATCTTTTTTGTGATTCTATACCAGTTGTACTTTCTAATATATCATTAAATTTAGTATCAAGAGTAGAGCTAAAGTTTATTTTAGCTTGAACAGAAGAACCTTTTATATCTAACTGCTCCATCATGTTTTTTACAGCCCTTACGTTAGGTAAAGCGTCATCAACAAAATACATATCGTTATATCCCTCCGAATATTTTCCAGCTATCCACATTGCTTTTGCTTCACCAGTACTGTTTCCTAATCCAGTTATATTTTTAAGAGGTATATTTATACCTTGTTCTTTTAACCAATTGTGTATTGATGTTTCGCTTTCCGAAGCCCTAGCTGTAAGTATATAATTATTTTCAGGTCCAAACTTTTTTATTCTATTTTTTAACTTATCCATTAAAGGCCCTGGTCTACCATCTGTTACCCTGTTAAAATCCGTAAAGTCCATCTTCCACCCTTCGTTAACCATTCTTTCTCCAACAAAAGGCCATTCTTCAGACGATATTCTTTTTGTTTCTCCTTCTTTTGTAGCTATAACATAGTTATCACTAATACCTACTGTTTCGTCAAAATCAAAAACACTTGCTCCTCTTGATGGTGTATTATGATTTATAACACGAGAATTCTGTATGGCGTTACTAGCTGTTCTAGCCTTATTAGAAGCGTCTATCTTTTTCCAATTATCTGCTTGTTGTTGTCCAACTACTTCTCCAGTGAAAACATTGTATAAAGCGTGGCTTGCTCCAGTTTTTGTCCATTGACTATACCATCTTTTTAAAGCGCTGTCTCCAATTTGATAATTAAAGTTCATTCTTGTTCCAAATAACCTACTAACGTTTTCGTTAAAATCAACATGTAAAGCGCCAACTTCATAAACCTTTTTTATATCTTTCAAACTGATGTCTTGCCCAAACCAATGTTTCATTATAAACATAGAGTTAACAATTCTTGCGGGCATACCGTGTTCGAATTCAAACGTTCTTTTACCATCTACATTTAGAGCTGTAGTAAACGGATCTAACGCCGCCCATGTGAATACAGCGCCCATTCTTAAAGGAGTAGTTGGATGAGAATTCATTTGCGCCGCAAGCGCAGCAAAATTCATTTTAGTAAAGTTATTACTTTCATCTTTAGCTAACTTAGCGGATATCTCAAATATATCATCTGTAAATCTAAGAGCTTCGTCTGATAGTTGTTTTCTACTATCTCTTTCTACTTCGCTCATAGGAGAATCTATATTACCATCTTTGTTTGTGGTAGCTATCATTTCTTTAGTTACTTTCTGAGCGTGCTCTTGTAATATTTCTATTGTCTTAGTTTCATTACTGTTTTTGAATGTTATTTTTACAAGGTTTTTTCCTCTTATTTTTATAACTTTATCTATATTAGGATAAATTTGATTTAGTAAATTTTCAGTATAAAAATCATTATTCTTAAATATAGATTGACTTCCTCGGTATTTACCATTTTTACCTTTATTAAAACCGCTATTTAAGAATCCTCTAAAACTATAGAAATCTTGAAATACTTTTTCCTTTATTTGTTCTTCATCCAACTTTGGATATCTTTTTTTTATTTTTTCAATATAAGGAACTACTGTAGTTCTATTAAACTTTCTTTGATCTTCTCTATTTGTTTCGTCTTCTATCCAAGGTGTTATACTTTCAACTTCCATTATTTTAGCCACAGTACCGCTTACGTCATCTCTTTTTGCGTCTTCAGCCATTAAAAAATCAAGGAAACTGTTAGTATCTTGTCCTTCTATTACAACAGATTTATCTGTATACTTAATATATTTTTCGCGTAATATTTTAGAATACCAATTTATTAATTTACCTTTATAATCAACTTTATCGTCACCTATCCAGGCTTTTTCGTTTGGCCAAGTTTTTTCAAAAGCAGTTGTGATCTGTTGTTTTAATACTACTGGATTGTTTACGTCTAATATAACTCCATCTAATCCTAATTGTCCGTGAAACTCATTTCTACCGTCCCAATACATATTTTGTATCGCGTCTTGTCCTGAGGCATCTATAATAGAACTAAGCATAAGATCACCTTTACCATCTTTCATAGATTGTAATCCTACTAAACCTTTCTCTCCAGCTATTTTAGTTATAGATTGATTAGCTATAATCATAGCAACCTGCATTACAGACGCTCTTAAAGGACCGTCAACAATCCTGTCCTCTGTTCTAAATCTTCTTTCTACTCCTACAGGAGTAATACCGAGCATGTCTAGATAATCTGCTTCGTTTATATTGTCAACAAAGTTTTTCTTTTGTATCTTTAGTCCCTTTCCTCCTCCTTTTTTCTTTTCTGTACCGAAAACTATTTTATTACCAATTCTTTGTTTTACTGTCTTTACTCTTCCTTCTTGCGCGGTATATATTAAATTAGTTTCTCCAGTCTCAGAATTTATAGCTTTTCCTTTCTTACCATCTAAAAATACTGGTTGCACGCCGTTGGCATCGCCTAAGGAATTAAACCCTTCTGGCATCATGTTTAACATTGACCTAGCTCCAATAGAATTAATCTTTAACTGCATCGATGTTCTTTCTCCAGTAGTTAACGAAGCGTCATCTATTAGTTTACTAGGTTTTACACCAAATTCTTCTGCAACTAAATTTAAAATTTCTACTAGTACAGCGTCTTTTGCTTTTATTAAACTTTTAGTGTCTTTATAAGTTTTAGGATCTAAAGCTATAATCTCCATTATTTTTTCTTCAACTATAGAATCAAAAACATTTCTAGTTATATCATTTCCGTTTTCATCTTGACCAATAACATCTTCTGTAAATCCTAGCTTTTTAGCGAAAACAACAGTTCCTTCTACCGTTTCTACGTCAAGCGTACCGTCTCCTTTGTAATCACCACCTTGCTCAGCAGCAGCGCGGGTTTCTTGTAGTTTTCTAAAATCGTCTATAACACCAGGTTTTTTATATATAATAGTTTGAGCTAACCAACCAGACAAATCTCCCTCAGCGGCTCCTTGATATTTTGTTTCTGGATTATAATTAGTTATAGCTGTAGTTAATTTATCTTTAACCGCTTGCATAAAATCACTCATTGGATCTTTCTGTCCTTTAACAAAAATAACGTTGCTACCCTCCATTCTGGTACCTAAATTTCTAATAGAACCGTTTAACCAATCGTTACCAGGTAGATTAGGGTCGCTAGTCAATAGGTTGGCTGGGTGAGGTTGTTTTGTAATAACCCAGTCGCCAGTTTTCTTATCTCTTCTTCTTTTTGTTTGAACCCCTTTGTCGAGTAAAGCGTCGTACTCTTCTTTAGTCATGAGAGAGCCGTCTGTATTTCTTACTAGGTTATTTATAGATTGTTCTATAGTCTCTCCTCCTTTTGTAACTGATTGCTGCATGTCACTTCTAACGTCTCCAGCTAACCCCTTTTTATTTTTAGCTGCTGCAACTTGCACTCTATATGACTCTGATATTCTTCCTTTTTTAAAGTCTTCTAAAAAGCTTACTACTTCAAACGCGGCTTCTCTTGCGTTTTTAACTGTGTAATCATCTTTTCTAAATCTAGGAAAAGTACTTCTACCTCTTTCTGTTACGTCTTGACGTAATTTAGCAAACTTTGAGTGACTTATTTTAGTCGTTACTTCTCTTATATATTCGTCTAAAATTTGATCAATTCTATCTAATCTTTTTTTGCTTGTCGTTGTCTTTTTACGTTCGTTAATAATATTTGCTATTGTTTCTCCATTTTTCAAATAAAACCCTTCCCCATCAGACATTCTTCTAAGGTCGCTTTCTACAGCTTCGTTTAATATTTGGGCTCTTTTGTTTTTGTCTTTTGATAAAAACTCATGTAAATAAATTCCTTTTTGAGATATTTCCTCTATGGTTTTTGTTACATTGTCTAAATAGTGACCCATCTCGTGCATCCAAGCAGCGCCTTGTAAGAAAGATCCTTCACCCGTAGCGTCTAAGTCTTCCCCCATTCTTATTTTAGCCTGCTTTTCGTTAATAACAAAAAACGTGTTACCTAAAATAAAGCCGTTACTATTTTTTTCAATTTGCTTTCTATTGTTTTCTACTTGCTCCCTCAGCCGTGTTTGCTGATCTGAGTTTATTCTATTAGGATCTCCATCTGGCAACGCTGCTAATTCATTTATTTTATTTAACAAACCGTCAACACTTCCAACTTCGTCAAAGACTAAATCCTTACCGGTTGATTTTTTAACTTCTTCGGCAATATTTTTTGAATTTATCTTACCTTCTTGAAAAGTTTGTAAACCTTTTTTACCGCCAGCGTAATGAGTTCTAGCTAAGTAGTCATATATTTCTTTTTGTTTTCTGTCCCTTTGGTGTCTTTTGTATTTGTAGTTCTTAGTGTTTTTATGCTTGTTCTCCCATTGCTCTTCGGTTTGATGTCTTTTATCGTTAAGAATAGTAACTTTACGTTTCGATGGATCTACCTCACCTTCAATTTTCTCTCCAGTTGCTTCTTCAGTCGCTTCTCTCTCCAACGTTTCTATCTCTTCTTCTGTTGATATAACCTTAGCACCATCACTGTTGTAATTGTTATCTTCTACAGTAACATCATTGTTAGAGTTTTGAGACATAATGTTATCTGATAAAATAGAGGCTTGATCGTCATTTTCTACTTTTATAACAACTTCTCCCTCACCTTCTTTTGCTTTTTTTACCGCGTCAATAAAATCCTTTTTAGTTTCGTATACATTTCCGTCTACCTCATAGTACGCATCACCAGTGTTTGTTTCAACCGCGTCAACGATTTTATCGTTATCTTTCATTTCTGAGGTTGCGTTCTCTAAAAAGGATTGCTGTATGTATTCTAATTCTAAACGTAACTTGTTTTGTTCGTCTGCTCTATCGTATTCTTCTGCTCTTTTTTTTCCTTTTTTGGTCTTATCGTTTTTTATTCTATTTTGGATTTCTTTTCTACCGCCATTATCTTTATAGTTTGGACCGTAAATTGCTTTAGCAGCGGTCTCCATGTCAAAGTTGTCTTTTAACTCTTCGTTAGATTTTTTTATTTCGTGGTATTTATTGTACCATGCGTCTCCAGATCCTTTTTTCTTTTTGTTTAATCTAGCTTTGTACAATTGAAGCATTTTTTCTACGTGAGTTTCATCAGCGGCGGTTTTAGAAGTAACGCCAGCTTCCACGTAATACTTATTTAAAGCTTTTTCGTTTTCAAATATGGTTTTTTGATCAGCCTCGTTCATTCCTAAAACTTGTACATGGAAATTCTGCCAATTAATAAAGTTCTTCTTTTCTAACTGCATAACTTCATCGTTAAGAACTTTTCTTAGCTCTTCTAATCTAGCGACTTCTTGTGGGTTACCAACGGCCTTCTTGATTTGTAAATCAATATCCATTATACTTCCCGGCGTTGGATTACCATCGTTATCAAGCTTACCTTTTATATCATTTATCTGTTGGAATATAGCGTTAAATTCATCACGAGTTTCCTTCTTCATGTTGTGATTAATAACCGCGTTAGCCGTAAGAGACATAGAGTTCATGCTACTAGACATAACAGCAGCGTCTATCATAACTTTAGATAATTGGCTATAATCTCCTTTTCTATCAAACAAATAAGAATCAATAAATTCAGTGGTAAGATATATGGAGCTTTCTTCTGCTATTTCACCAACTGTCCCTCTTACAGTTCCTGTAATTACATCTCTAGTTGCTATGTATGGATTGTAACTCATTGTACCTTGCAAACCAGATTTAGAATTAGCAAATACTTTTTGTAAATTCCTAGCGGTGTTAAGTCTACCAGCGCCAAGCAAACCAAATCCGTACGTAAAAGTACCTTCAACAAGACCGGTCTGAAGAACAGAGAAAAAGTGTTGCGCTGCGGAGATATCGGCGGCTCGAACAATATCATCTATATTCTGTTTGTTAAGCAAGTATGTTTCGTCGGTTACAAAACCCTTGTCGTACTCTTCGTTAAGAGCGTCTAATTTAAGAAGTGCGTCTTCAGCGTTTTCGTAAAGAGTCTTTAACTGTACATCTTTTCCCCCCATACTTTGAAGAGCAATACCACCGGACGCTATAGCCATCGTTGTTTTTGTTCCAAAACCAACAGCGCTTCCAACCCCTAAAGTGGAAACAAAGTAAATCATATTCGCGCCTTGATCCGCCCAAACCATACCGAAAGCACCCCAGTTATTTCCTTCTCCCCATTCGTAAGACTTTTCGCGTTGAGCGGCTTTGTTGTTAATCTGTAGTTGATCAATAGCAGACTCGTTACCTAGCAGAGCAGGTATAGTTAGCAAAACATTATCTGAACCTCTACCGGCGCGTCTCCAAAAGTTTTCCCAATAATCAGTTGAGAAAAACTCTTGAGATTGTATCGCGTCTAAAGTAAGTTCGTTGCCCATCATTTCAATTTGCTGGTTACCTATCCTTTCAATCTCCGCTGAAATTTCTTCCCTAGTATCGTGATAAACACTTATAGCGTCATATAAGTGGTCCACAAGCGTCACAACTTCTCCGGTTTTTTGATCTATAACTGGATCACCATTTATATCTAATAGTGGCGGGTGATTATCTGGTTCCTCACCCTCTCCCTCCCAAATAACTTGGTCTAACTTAATGTCTCCGGTTTCTTCGTTAACAGTAATTCCCGGCATCCAACCATTGTCAGCTAGATCTTGCATAACGTCTTGAACTTGAGTTTGGTTAGACAAGACTAACTCAGACATTACATCTAGTGTTTCTTCTATATCTTCTTTTATTTGCTTTTCAGTAGCCGGAGTTATATTACCTTCTCCATCGTCGTACATAGCTACGCCAAAGTCCATAAATGCTATTTGGTGTTTTCCGTCTTTTCGGTTTTGAATAAACGTTGTTATCTTTTTATTGTAATCTGTATTGTACAAACTTTCTGTTATCGACTGTTCGCTCCCGTCGTATTGTCTATCTAACTCCTGTAGCCAAGCCCAAGCTTTTTTAGCATTTCCCCTGTCTAACGCCTCTCCTTCTGCTGATGAGTAAGTGATAGTTTTGTCGTAAGGTCTAGTCACCCCCGAAAAATTCCACACGTCTTCATAGAAATCTTCAAAATCCATTTTATTTCCATTAGCTTTTTTGTCTGCCCACCACTTAATAGATTTTGACGACATATTACCTCTTCGGTTCGCAAATTCCGGCGCTATATCTTCCATGTTACCCATTGTCATGATTGGTATTCTTACGTCGTTGGGGTCTAACCCCAGATAACCAGAAAGTTCTTTTGACGCTTCAACACCAATATTATTTAAGAATTTCACCACTATTTCCTGATCTGTTATATCTTTTTCTGACTCTTCTCTTTCTAATTTTTCACGATACTCTTTTACTGGATTTACAAGCGTTGAATTTTGATATTTTAATCCATTTTTATAGAGAGCGTTCATTTCTTTTTTGGTAACACCTTCCTTACTAGAAAGGTACGATATAACTTCCCAGCCATGTTTAAATCTTTTAACTTCTTCACCGTTTCTTTTTAACACTAACTGCCTTAGTCCTCCTCCCTTGTATTCTAGCGTTAATCCAGACCCCTCAAAGAAATTGTTAAAACCTTCGTCAACCAAGTCGTGTACGTCTTGATCAGATACGCCTGATTGATGCCTATTTAAATTATCAAGCATCTTATCAAACGGCATTGGCTTTTCTCCAGATTTAGTAGATTTTTGCAAAAGAGAATTTAACAACGTTATATTACCTCTTTCGTCTTTTGTTTGAGCGTCTAACTCTTTTAAAATCATTTCTAAAGATTCTTTAGACCAACTGTCTCCTTGAGCCCATATTACAAAGTCCCCTTTTTTATAAGCTGAACCTGGATTGTCTTCTCCCCAACTAAGAGGACCAATTAAAGAAGGCATATATATTTGAACATAATCTCCCGAAGTATAATGAGAGTTATCGACGTTATTTATTACAAGGTTGTATTTTGATAAATTACCACCTGTTAATATTTCCGTTATTTCACTTGGACTCGTGTCTCCATCGCTTCCTATTGCTTCTAGATTACTTAGCGCTTTTTCTGTATTGTACTTAGTAGTTGTAGTTATCTTATTTTCCCCTACTTGATCTGGAGTCATAACCATATTGTCATGCATCCATTGCTCTCCGTGTACTTGAAAGTTAGTTTCCATGTCTTCGGAAATTCCAAACTGTATAGTTTCAAGAACATCATCTTGAGTAATCCACTCCTCAAATTTATACATAACAGTCGCCTTATCCATCCATCCAATGTTGGGACTGTAGTATAATCCAGACATGTCTTGAGCAGTTTCCGTGGATCTAACATACGCGGCAAATGATCTTTTGTCCGTTTCTATTTTTAATTCTTTCTTTAAATCTTCTATAGAGCCACCGTAACCTCTACCTGTTAATTCTTCGTACTCTTCGTAAATAGGGGCGATTTCTTTTTTTGTCTCATGGTAAGCGTCTAAATCAAGAAAATCTTCGTATCTATCGACTATATATCCTATTCTAATCTCTTTTTCCTCCTCACCTAAATCAGAGTTTATTATTTCACCAATTTCGTCAGCGTAAGAACTAACGTCAACAGGTTTAATTAAAGAACTACCGTCGGAATCTATTGTTTTTGAATCTTTTTTATGTGTTTTTAACACGATTTGGAAGTGATTTTCTCCACCCTGTAAACCAAAAGGATCGTCGGTTCCCTCAGCTTTGTCTATAGCTACGTTATGCGCTAAGGCCTCGTCAACGGTTGTTGAGTAATCGTAACCACCATCCGAGTACTTAACTATGTAATCTTCTTCCGTTAATGCTATAGTAGGCGTGCTAGGGTTTTGAGAAGATCTTATGTGATCACTCGGTGTTGAACCGAAACCTACATTTATAGCTCCTTTGTTCTTAATTTTTTCTTTCTCTCTCTTGTCTTCTCTTTCTTTAATAATACCTTGGTAGTAATTTGCTTTATGTTGAGGGTCTATTTTCATGTCAGCAAACAGTACCTCATCTAGTAGTCTTATATACGCAGAGTCTAATTGTTCGTCGTTATATTCTCCAGAATCTACAAGTTTTTTGTATTTTTTTTCCACCTCATCCATACTAGCTTTTTCCCCCGTAAACACTGATACCTCTTCTTCTGTTGGAACACTTATTGTAGATAAGTCTAATTTTGGAGTTTCATCAACTTTATCAGTAACTTCTTCTTCGCCAGCTGCAGCGGCATCACCACCGTGTGCGGCTATGTGCTCTTCGGCTCCTATATCCCACGCGTGTCCATTAGGATCGTAGCTAGGTAGCTTCTTGTTGTCTTCAGCAAGATGGGCCTTATGTTTTAATGGTGATTTAATTTTAATCATATATTCATGTCTGCGCTTTTGCTTTTCATATCCGCTATTATTTGGTGTGCGGATGATGATTTTTCGGGTAATTTTTCGTTAGTTTCTTCATTCACCTCTTCTTCCGTAGATAACATTCCAAAAGCTTTTTTAATTCTATCAGAATAATGTTTATGTAATCTAGTATCAAACTCTGGATTAAAAGATTCTGGGTGTAACATTTCGTCTGGTATTTCTCCAGAAGCAAGCGCTTGTTCGTTTTCCTGAAGGTAATCTTGTAAAAAGAATCTTCCACCAACCTTGTCGGTGGTAAACGATTTCCAAGCGTCGTTGTTTGTCAGTAAGTTATCTATAGCCCAATCAACGTCGAAGTCTAATTTGTTGCCCATTGTGTTAGATTGCTTAACCGCATCTTGCTGCATTTTCATAAAATCAGTTTCCTCCGTTCCTTTAACAACCCAATCTTGCGTTATGTCTTCTATTTTTTTAACTACCTCGGCTCCGTCTGGAGACACAACACTTAACACTGGTCGTAAATCATCACCAAACTGGATCGTACCTTTTTCTAAAAAGAACGGAATATCAAACTCTCGTAAGTTAGTCCAATTAGAAAACGTGTTTTTACCTCCAGTACCTCCACCGTAAGTTACTGCAAATTCTTTTTTTATTTCTTTTAAATTATCTAAATCTTTAGCTATTTGCTTTATAACTCCAGAAAAACTACTAGCCGTCTGTTTGTCTCCAGCCTTCATAGCCTCGTCGTATTTTGCCACCAAACTTGACACCATATAGTTTATGGCTTGTTGGTTGTCTTTTCCATGTATTTCAGATGACCTAGCGTCATCACCATAAGGCATGTTTTCAAAATATTTTCTTGCTTCTTTATCTGACATATTTTATAGTTTATTATTTCGCATCTTTTTGACCTAATCCTCTTTCTGCTAGCCCCGAAAGCCAATCGCTACCCATGCCAACCCCAGCCTTTAAAGACCCTGTGGCAAAAGCATCTATCTGCGAGTTCATTTCGTCAATTTTTTGATTAGCAGCGTTTTGTCTTTGCCCTGCGTAATCTAACATTTTTGCTTGTTTATCCATATCGTACTGCTCTACCATTCGATCTCCTTCTCTTTCTAACATATCTCTTTTTTGCTCTCCCTTAGCTTTTAACTCTTGTAATCTTCCAGATTCAGCAACCATTCTTTGTTGGTTAGCTTGTTCTTGAGCCCCAATACTTAAAGAAGCTTGTTGCGCTTGTTTAACTCCTTGATTAGCCAATACCTGCGCTAATCCAGCTACACCACTTCCTCCAGCGGCTCCTTGCATACTGGTCATTATATTAGCCATAGATTGTTGTGATTGTTCTTTTTCAAACTCAGCTTGCTTTAAGTTTACAGTTTGATCTTCGTAAACATTTTCTAAACTTTCGTAAGGATTTTTTACACCAGCGTAGGGATTTTTCATTTTAGTATCCTCGTAATCATCCATGTGTCTTCCAAAATCTTCTTGTGCAGCTCTTTGTTCTTTTCTAAGCGCAGCTCCTCCAAACACAGCGGTAATAAATTTTGCTGGTGTTGCTTTTTTATATGCCATAATATTATTTGTTTTATCTATAATTACACTTTTTACTTATTATTTACTACTAGGGGTTATCTCAGAAGATAAACAATATATTTCTGCTTTTTCCCTTGAGTTGTTACTAATTTTTACCTCCGCAAAATATCCAACCAATCCAGACATGTTTGCCGAACAGTCCTTATTAAACATAATGAAATCATTAACGCTAGGAACTGCACCTCCAGGATCAACGTCATCAACCTGCATACTAAACATCGGTGGATTCCAATTTTGAGAAGAGATACTAACCCCATTGGCATTAAATATATCTACAACTGGACCTACAAAAATAGGAGCGTTAAGTTGTTGATCAAACCCACCTAAGGGAGCGGGTGTTTGAAAGTAAATCATGTCACCTATTTGTAAAGAATCATTATCCACGTTGTTTATAAATTGTAATGTTATCATATTTTATTTTTTAAGAAGCTGCTCCTGCTGTTAAAAATTTGCTAGTATCTATGTGTATAGTTTGGTCAGTGGTTGGATATTTAGTAATAGATATATCTCCAGTTAAAAAAATTAAATTACTAAAATTATCAATATATATTATATCGCCAACAAATCCACCTGCGGCAAACTCAGCGTTTGTTATAGTTATAGCACCGGCTGTTGTACTTCCACTAACAGCGGATATTTTAGAAGCTGATAATGACGTGGAGTTGTTGATAAACCTACATCTAGCTATAGCTCCCGCGCCTATACCAGTCGTTCCGTTTACGTCTGCCTCTACCCCAGAGCTTATATTTGTTCTTAATGTTGTTGATAATTGTCCTAATCTTACCGTTGAATTAGCTAACGTTAAATTAATATTTATCGCGCTTGATATTAAATCTATTCCGTAGGCTCTAAACAAAATAACATGGTCGTTACTCCAAGTTTCGTTCCCGTCTAAAGTTACTGTTTTTGTAGTAGTGTTTATAGCTGTTATAGCCCTTAAGGCAGTTTGAAAAACGCTGTTAACATAAGCAACTTGCATGCCGATACGTAAACCGTCGACGCTATCTAGTATTAAAGCTGTAGAGTCTGTGCCCGCTCCGTTAGCTACGTAGTTTCCGGTTTGCCAGTATAAAGCATTACTATTCCAAGTTCCTTTAACGCTCACACTCCCTGTCTCTGTAATATAAACACCATGATCAGATGCACTAGATGGAACTGTTAATTGCGTGTCTTTAAAACTAACGGTTGGCGCCCCGCCCTGCGCGTAACTTCCTGTTGAAAAACCAGAAGAAGAACCCATAGACGTAGCGGAAACAGTAGAAATAGAAGTGTCTGTTGAAAAAGTAACAACAGCATTAGTTCCCGCTTGCTCTATTTCTTGCGTGTGTCTAAGTTTGTTTTGCCCAAAACTTAGCAGTGTGTTAAAGTGTGGTTCTGGCCAAACGTAAATAGTGTAAGTGTCTCCACTTGACGCCGCTGGAAAAATAATACTAGTGTTTCCTGGACTTAAATTTGCTAATCTACTTTGAGAACCGTATGTAGCAGAAAAAGTATTTGTCGAAAAATCATAAAATTGACCATTTGAAGATCTAGAAACTTGCAAACTAAATACAGCTTCCTTGTCACCTCTAACCGTTAAAACTCTAGAATTAGATGTGCTTCTCGTTTTAGACGTGTCTATATACACGCTTGTAATCAAGTTAGTCTTAGAGGTTGCGCCAACAATTGCGTTTGTAATTATGTTGTTATTATAACTCATATTTGTTTGTTTTATATTGGGTGTTTATTGTTTAAATTGTTTATACAAAATTCGAACAAATTGCGCAAGTTTGATGTATCGTCCAACTAAAACTATTTATACTTGGTTTATGATACAACATCTTTGAACCATTTCCCGGGTTAGATCCAATCCCCATATATTTATAACAAGCTTCTTGATTGGTGAAATGAGATGGACCACTTATATTTCCATTAGTTACATCTAGCGACAATACGTCACCTATAGAAAGTGTTCCGATGTTATTGTTAATAAAATCAAAGTGCTCATGACTAGCGTCACAAGTAAAACGATGCGTTGTGCCGCCAGTTCCTGAAGGACCATAGTTACCAAAAGACATCGAAAATCCATCGCTACACCTTTCGAATAAATGATAATTTTGATGACAATTAATGGGTGGAGGTGGAGTTATACAATTAGATTGACAAGCAACTAATGATGCGTATGTTCCATTACCTGTTCCTGGATCAACACAATTACCCTGACCATCACAATCCCACGATGGGGTTGCTACAACGCCACAAGCGGTGTTACAAGCGCTTAAAGACGCGTAAGCTCCGTTACCAGTTCCTGGATCTATACATGCATTATTGATACAATCATAGGTAGCTAAGGGATAAACACAAGACCCATCATCAATATTTGCACTAGCATAGTAGTTTATAGCAGTAGGATCCAGACATCCATAAATAATTGGCACACAACTTCCGTCATCACAAGTAGCTAATGGATCATAGTTAAATGCAGTTAACTCACAACAACCTGGAACAGAATCGTTACTACCAGTAGTTCCACACGTTAAACATGTGTTACCACCAGTGTACAAACAGCTCCCATCATCACACGTTGCAAGTGGATTAAAATTTGTCGCTGTAGGATCGCAACAGCCAGGTGTTAGACCTCCAATACAACTTCCGTCGTCTATAGTTGCGAGTGGGTTGTAATTTGTTGCTGTTGGATTTGTACAGCCCGATATTGCTAATGCCATTTATTTTATTTTATATTTATATTTTTTATTACGGAACTTGAAGAAAGTTATCACAAGCTGGGCAGTCTGTATGTATCGCCCAATCCTGAACTAGGTTCACATTTACCAGTATACTCGCGGCACCTCCACCACCCGCCATCATTTGTGGACTAACTCCAGGAGTTCCAAGCCCCATGTATTCATAACACGGTTGTTCTGGCCATTGATTAACTTGATAAACACCACCTCCAGTTAAGCTAAACGATAGTACGTCTCCTACGTTAAGGGTTCCAACGTTATTGGTAATGTAGTTAAAGTGATTATTACTTGCTGAACACGTGTACGATAAAGATGGTCCTGCCCATCTACCAAATTGGATGATTTCCCCAGTAACGCAATTTCTAAACTCGTGCCACGAGCAGTAAGTGCAACTACCATCATCAACCGTAGCGCTGTTGTTATAGTTTGCTGCTAAAGGATCAGTACAACCAGGCACCGCAGTATACGTACAACTACCGTCATCAACATTAGCCAGTGGGTCGTAATTGTTTGCGTTTGGATCCGTACACCCCTCTATAACAGAAGGATAAGTACAACTACCATCATCAACGGTTGCGGCTGAATCGTAGTTTAACGCTAAGGGATCCGTACAGCCAAATATCGCGTAAACACAACTACCATCATCTACCATTGCTGTTGGATCATAGTTAGTTGCCGTTGGATCCATACAACCACGTACAATAGGGTATGTACAAGAACCATCATCAACAGTAGCAGTAGCGTCATAGTTTGTTGCTGTTGGATCCGTACATCCTGAAACAGGAAGATAAGTACAACTTCCATCATCTACCGTTGCAAGAGAGTTGTAATTTGTTGCGCTTGAATCTGTACATCCTACTACAGTCGCAGCCGCGCAGGGTAGACATTCTCCAGTTACAACGTTGGTTACTCCTAATCCTTGGAAATTAAACGCAGCTGTATCCACAGTTTCGCACGATCCTTTTATATAATTAAACCACTTACCTTCTTTTTCTATAAATTCATTTAACGTTCCGTCTTGTTTGTCTGTGTGTATATCTTCTACGTACCAACCTTTCTTTTCGTATAAGTTGTAATAATCGTTGTCAACTAAATTTATATCTACCTTGGTTTGACTACCTTCATAGTTTAAAGTGTTAAAATTCTTAACAACGTCTGGTTGTTTGTTTAATATAGGTGTTACGGATGACTCTGTAAACGGATTAGCAACAAGATCAGTATAAAAAGTATTCCTAGTTTCTGGTGTTGTTTCTTGGTGGTGTTTCCACAAAGTTCCTTCCATCATAGTGTAATACTGATTAACACTACTAATAGCAAACTCAGGTACAAACGATTTAAAACTTACCCATCCTTTTGCCATCTCGTTGTAAGTTACTGTCCTTGCGTACTCTGGATATTCACAACAACCTTCACAAGAGGCAGTGGCGTTAGGATCGTAATTTAACGCTCTAGAATCGGTACAACCTATTAGCGCTCTGCCTCCGTCCTCTCTGTTCTCTCCGTATGACCTAGCACGCACAGAGGTACCACGAGATAAATTACCTCTGTATAGGTTTTTAAACATAGTTAGATTGTAGTTTCCTTTGTGTGCGTCATAACTTCCAAGTAGCACTTGGTTAAGTGGTAAATTATCTCTGAAATAATCATGCATTCCAGCGTCTGATATTGGTGTTATTCCGTCCATAGATAATCTTATTACAGCTCCTCTTTGTTTGTCTGTAAAATAAGCTCTAAATGATTCCGCAGCAAATGATTCTGGATTTTTAGATATACCGTAATTACCTCTAAAAGGCTCTGCTGTTCCTAAAACTCTATTAGTAGCCAATAACTGCGTGTTACCATCTGCGTTGTAAAGAATATCTTTATCTACAAATACTTTTATAATTTTATCTTCACAAAGTGTTATAAGATCTTTATCTCTAGCGTATAATTTTTGTATACTACCGTAAGATGGCATTAAATCTTTTGTTATTTTTTCAGCTTGTATAAATTGATTTAAATTATTTATTCCGCTTATAGAATTGTATATTCCAGAATATATCAATCCGTGTTTTCTTCTTTCTTCTTCGTACGGTTCTTCTAATACGGTTGATGCTTTTACTCCATTTAAAATAAACGATTCATTAAAATCATCTCTAACTCTATTAGATTCAACTCCATTTCCAAAAGAAAAACAATTATAATATGATAACCCAACTTTTTCTTGGTAAGAATTATCTCTTATTCTTAATTTAGTTATATAAAAATCTGGGCCGGTGGTGCTTATCTCTGTAACGCCATCTATTACCGCGGACGTGTAACTACCGTCTTCTCTCCAAAACCAAAGATAATGAGTTCCATATATAGTGCTTTGATCACTCCAACCCATAGCGTCGTTACTAGTCGTAAGTCCTTGGCCACTTGGGTTTGTTATTAAACCTGGGCCAAATAATTCTAACTCATTACCTTCCCATGATTTCACTTTTAGAAATAAATCATAAGCGCCACCGTAAAGATTGTTTTGAGAATTATAATCTACTAAACTATTTATAACGCTACAAGTAACTTTAGTGCCTATAGGCGCTAAAAGATGTCCTTTATCACCATCTAATCCAATAGGTAAAGCGTCACTTGCTTCGTAATATATATTTAAATCAACATCTTCGTCGGCTTCTGTTTCAAATATAGCTGGGGAAGTTGGTAGGGTATTAGCTCCTGGTTCTATATAATCATCAACAAATCTAATGACTTGAGCGGTGTCGTTGTCTGCTGTGTCAGGAAAAATATCGATTTGATTTATAGTACTATCGTTATCATCGTGATCCCAACTAATTGAACTATTTGTAGTAGTGTCTTTATCTACTTGTAGTATATAAGTCGTTCTTCTGTTATTTGCCTTACCAAATCTTACTACGGCATCTTTAAAATTTTGCCACGGGCCATCTTTAAATGGAACTGTGTGATATTGGTAACCATTACCATCTAAGTAATCCATCATTCTCTGCATCCAATAAGATACGCTTCCAGTTCCATTTGAATCTTTTGCAAATAAGTTACCTGCATCGTAAGTATGTATACCGTTCACAAAAACTGCTGGTGATGGATTCCAAGAAGTGTGGTTGTAAATTCTTTTTACATGTACTCGTTTTATAGTGTAAATTTCATTATTGGTATCTCCAACTATCATAAATCTACTACCGGATTCTAATCTATTTACAATAGATTGCGCAGATGGATTTAAATAACCAGGTTCCCATTGTTGGTAATAATCTTCTTGTTGGGCTGGGGTTAAAGAATTGAAGTGAACGGAGTTACCATTAACCGTTGGAAATACCCAATTCCCGTCGTTTTGCGAAGGATATATACCATCCCTATAAATAGAAGTTGCTCTAATTCTATCAAACGCGTGAAATAACATTGTGTGGAATCTATCTGCTCGAGATGAACTCGAGTCATCAAAATTTGTCATATCGTAATCAGCTTGGTCGAAGTCCCCATCGTGTAAATCTACGCCTGGAGCTAAAAAAGAAAGATGTATCCAATTTCCACCGTCGTCTACAGGTTCGTAAGTTGTATCCCAAGACGCGGGAGGAGGATCATACAACGGGTCCATCGAGCTTCCACCAGCTGTATTTCCCCATTGTCCGTTGTTTACTGGGTCTATAACAGTTTCGCTCCATAATCTAGGGCCACCTCCGTTTGCAAAAGGGGCTCCAGTTTGATCTACTATAGAATTGTATGGAATTGAGTCGATTGAAGAATTACTCGTAACACTAGGGTGGGGTGTAGTCGGCGTTCCAGCGCCTCCTAAAGTTGGGGTGATAACAGCTTCAAATCCATTTACATACTCAGTATTTTGCGTAATAGTAAACGGTCCACCTGGAGGCCCTGCTTTGTTAGCTAAAATATCTCCCTTCCACATTTTTCCTGATTGCCTAGCGTTTCTAGTGTCATTTGATTGGGCCGCTACAAATGTCGCGTTATCCAAAAACCACCCCCCAGTATTGTTAACACCTGTATCAAAAGCAGCGTTTTTTCTCCACGCGGATTCATCAGAAACTCCACGGGCAGCGAGTTGCGTGGGGGTCATTACCGTGTTAGAGCCAGTCCAAGAGTTTAAGGTGTTGTATACACCCGGCACTGGACCAACCCAACTACCTGACGCGTCAAACAATTGAAACGCTTTTAACTTCGCCAGAACTTGAAAGGCGTATATATCCTGTGTTGAAGGTATTAGATACGTTTGCGTCACTGGATTTGAAACGATTTTAACAAAAAATCTACCTTCAAATTCAATAGGATTTTTTTCTTCTAGTTTGTATATGGTAATAGTTAATCCCTTATTGTAATTCAATACTCCAACGGAACTTTCTACCCAACTATCTGAATCTTGTATAACTTTTCTTAACACCATGTTGTACTGTAAGTCTCCTCCGTTGTCTTCCACCGAGAATCCAGTAACAAAATATTTTTCCGATTTTATATTGTTACCACTTTCTACGATAGTAAATTGAACTGCTAGTCTATCGCTTTTACTAAGATCTTCTAGGGCTAATCCGTTTTCATCATCTACCCAAGTATCTTTATCTATTAATAAACGTTTAACTCCAGCACCTGGTTGAGCAGATATATCTTGAAACAAATTATCTAAATTAATTTGACTTCCTCCAGCGCTACCTAAAGCGACGTAATCATATTTAATAGATTCCGGAGCTTCGTTTTTAATATCTATAATTTTGATTTTGTTTTCTATAGGTATTATTTCTTCTATATCAACTTGTTTCTTAATAGAAAAGTAATCACCTATTTCAATTTTATTTCTATCTGAAGACGGAAAAGAAACCCATAAATTCTCGTCTCCAGCGGCTTTGTAAACTCTGTCTAAGGTAAGGTTGTAGTATTCTCCGGTGGTTTGTTTTATAAAATACTTAAAATAACGAGCCCAAGATGGTTGATTCCCTGTTAAACTAGCTATTAGTCTTGTTGAATCATCCGCAGCTCCATCAAATCCAGCTGTGTTATCCCAGTCAAAAGGTATGTGATGCGAAGCGTTTTTACTTGTTAATACTGGGGTTTCTCTTCCGTATTTATCTCCGTAAACAATTCCTAAATAATAAGTTCTTAATGATTTTATAGATTTCTCTGCTCGATTGTTAGTAAAAGTAACAGGTAGCGGCAAACAGCAGTTTCCTACTTGCCCTTCTCTTAAATAATCTCTATATTCAGAATTTAATGTTATCGAAGGTGTAGATATATCCCCGTAAATATCTTTCAAACTATAGTTTTGTAAATAATTTCCGTAAATAATTCTATTAGCTGTTATTTCTTGTGAAAGTGCTTTTCTAGGAACGTTATCCCAAGGTCGTAACATTTGATTGTCTGGTAAAGCGGCGTATATATTTTCTGTGGTTACTTTGTATAGTCCAGATTTTCCTCTTAAGTTACTTGCTAATGAATTAATTGGGGGGAGGGGGGGTGGCACTTGTCCTACTACGTGAGAATCGATAATATGTACTCCGTCGTAAGCATTGTCGTAATCGTGCCAATGCGTTGATCCAGGTAACGTAGTGTCGATTTTAGCGCTATCTATAGAGTATATAGTTGTAGACCTTTCTTTTTTAAATAGAATATCTACTTGCACAACATCATTAGGTGTGTCCTCACGAATAAAATCTTTTATAGTTAAAGACGTTGCTCTACTTTCCATTCCTTGGTTAAACGGATCGTCTGTTGGGTGAAAGTAAAATTGTCCAGCTAGAAATATTGGCACAGTAAAAGGAGAGTAAGCGGAGTATTCACCATCAACATATTTCCATCTAGTAGCGAATCTTATAAGTTCTTTTTCAAATAGCGGGTCAGTTTCAGGTATTTGCGTAGCGTTAAATAATAATATTTCATTTTCGTATATCCTATCTGTTTCTATGATCTTTAAATCCCAAATTACAGAGTTCCACGTGGTTGTGTATCCGGCGTTCCAAACTCCTAATCCTTGTCCTGGACCGTTCGGGACAAGAGTCTGACCAATAACCTCAACTTTAACTTGGTAGTTATAAGGTAGACTACCAGGTTCACTATCTAAACTTAATACAAATTCGTCTCCCACCATGTACGGCCAAAGAGCATCATTAGGTACGTTGGTAGGTGTCATTTGCGAATATCTCCACGGCCCATCGTCAAATTGAAACTCAGTGCCCGCTACCATATCATAAAAATTTAATTCTATCGAAGTAGTTATAGGTTCATAAGGGTTGTTGTCAAAAAGAACAACTGGAGCTCTTTGTGGTCTTTTACGTATTACTGTAATGTGATCTTCTGTTATTGCTCCAACAGAAACACCTTTAACAAACATATTACTATGCGTACTTAAATCGGTGTGGTTGTTCAATTTAAGTGTATCTATATTTATTTTTCTTGGCTCGTTAACGTTGTCTGTCCAAAAAAGCAAACCATCAACTATGTTTATTCCGGTTATAATGTTAAGAGGATCAAACCTCAGAACGTTTCTAGGGACATCTACTAATATAGGCGTAACGGTTCCATCGTCACTGTACTCTATAATAGCGTCAACGCTACCAGTAATAAACCAATAAAAAACATCGTTTTTTTCGTCAGCTATAGCCCCAACGCACATAAAGTCGGTTAAATTTAAGCCATCAACACGTATATTACCTAATATGTTTTGTACCGTTCCAATTTCTGAAGACTCAGAAGTAGAAACCTGTACGTTCATAGCGTCTCTAAACTGTCCATTAGGTACTAATCTCTCGTCGAGATCTTTATTCATTACACCTTTATGAAAAATATTCTTAATCTCTGGCATGTTTTAGTGTTTAATCCATTTAGATTTACCTCTTAATACTTGAGTAATTTCCTCTAATTTAATATTTGATAATCTTAATTTAGCTTGCCTTATAGCCGCAAACTTTTCTTTTTTAAATCTAGGGACTAGTTGTTGTCCAGCAATAGTAGTAGAAAGTATTGCGTAAGCAATAGATTTATACATAGCTTCTTCCGCGAATTTGTGCACTTGCATTTCTCCGTCGGTACCGAGACTATCGCTTATATAATCTAAAACTATCGTTCTACCCGATAGATCAGAGCTAAAGTGAATCAATCCTCTTTGTGTGTCTATAAAATAAGTTCCGTTAGTTTGCGCGTGAGAAGGTTCTAATCCATATCTTTGACCTATATTCAAATCGTAAACATCGGTATCGTAATTATAAGCCGCGGCATCGCTAGTACCACTGGTGTTGTTGTTAGATTGATAACTATTCCAAGTTGTAGAGTTTGTAAGCGTTGATATAAAAGTCACCTCGTTTGTTGTTCCTGTCGATGCCGTAGTTGAATCGCTTGATGTTGTTATAACAGCACCATTGACATCGGTAACCGTTGTTCCATTCGGAAAGTCTTCGTGAGATACTAACATTCCAACCGTTATATTAGAAACGTCTGTATTTGGTGATTGTGTTATTTTATTGTCAGCTAAACTCCATGTAACGTTTTCTAACACAAAAGAAGATTCTTGTTCTAATATTAAAGAACCATCTTGAGGTGCAAACGTAAGAGTTTCAGTACCTGTATAAGTTACAGCATTGTTAATTTCTATTGTTGTTATACCGCTGGCGTTAGACGTAGCAACCACCAACGATCCGACAGGTACGCTAGGTCCAGAAACAACCATCCCGACCAATATATTTAAATACTCGTCGTCTAAAACTATTGTTGTATCGTTTGTAACGTCATCCAAAGTACCAATAGCTGTTAAAGCATATTCGCTATCTGAGTTTTGTAAAATTGGGGTTGGATTTTGAGTGTGTTTAGTGGGATAAAGAGGGTGTTTAATACCAGAACTATCAGTCCATAATACTCTTGTGTAGTCAACATAATCATGAGGAAGTATCATTGTGTTGGACGGAGGTAGTGTTATTTCTTGAGATTTAATAGATTTAAAAGTATCAAACGACAATTCTTGCATAGCTCTTTGTGCGTGGAAAGCTACATCTGTCTTTTTTACCTTAGGTATTATTTTGTTTTCTCCCGTGTAAGCTATAATAAATTGATTTATAATATCTTCTAAAGAAGTAAACTGATAATTACCGTAATTATTACCTTGGTAATACGATTGTTGTGTAGTATTATCTAATAATCCCATTTATTTATTGTTTTTCTTGTTGAATATTCTTTGTGTCTTCCGCTGCCGCTGCTTGATATAAATTTGGATCTTTCAGTGTAAATCCTGCTAAAGTTAATATTTTTAAAACTAATTCCGTTTCTTCGGATGGATGTAAATCAAAATCTTGGTAATCTAAAGCGGTTGCGTTTAATAACGCTTTTTCCCCAACAACAACGTAGGTCCAGTTTACCTCTCTAGGTGATTGAATATAATCTATATCTGCGGTTGTTAAGGCATTGTTACCAGCTATTTGAACAACACTGTTTATTGTATCTACCATATAAATAGGCCTTGTTGCTGTCGGTGTAGTCAAGGGACTATTTGGAAACATTCTAAAGTCTTTTCTATTGACACTTTCCATTATAGTGTTACCCGATCTAACGCTTGAAAGCCTGTAAAATCTTGGCAATATATTTAGATTACCCGCAACGCCGTTAGGGTTGGCGGCTAAACCCAAAGTAGCGGTTACTTCAAATACACTTATCTTTTCTTCTAACATATCTACCATATCAGCGTGCATAGTGGTATTTCCTGGTACTCTTAAAAATTGATTTAAATCGTAGAAGTACTGTTCAAATATATCCATTTGCGCTTGGTTAGCATATAGATTAAACTCTTGAGGAGTAATATATCCTCTTTGTTCTTTGTTTGCTAGAGTCAAAACTCTTTGATATACTGTATCTACGTTTATCATAGTATTTTTTTATTTTTTATAAGGAAACATTTTATTTAGTTTCTCTTTTCTTTTATTGCAACCGCAATCTTTTTTTCCTGTATATCTACCTCCAAGTTCAAATAAACTTTTTATACCGGTTACTTTTGTGATTTTTTCTACTGTATCACCTAATCCTTTTGATTTTTCCATATAATTAAATTTTAATAAATGGTTACCCCGAAGGGCAACCATATTATTGTTGTTATTGATTTAATCTTTTCTCTATATTAGAGTAGATTTCCATACCTTCATCAGTTTTAAACCAATGCGCTAAAGCGGTATACGGATGCTCGTCAAACGGTACTGTCATTATTTTTCTACCATTACTTCCCCAAAGAAAATTTCTTTGATCAGATGATAGTCTTAATGTGCCATCTTCAACAGCTCTAATACCAAAATTTCTTAGCATTACATTTTCGTCGTCCGCTAGTTCTAAGAACAGCTTAGGGTTATTCCTTGCGAATACTAATAAATCTCTTCTGAGCTCCTTAGAACTCATCTTAGATACGCTAGAACCTTTTTCAACACGCATAATAGCTTCTGCCATATCAATGTCAACGTTTTTAGCGGCAACTAATGCTTCAACTTGTTGTTCTAATATATCTATTTCTTCAGCTGCTAAAGCCGCTGGTTTAAACTCTTCGTATATTTTATCTCTGTGCGGGTGATATAAGCTTAGTAGTTTTTGTAAAGTCGCTTGTTCTTTTGGAACAAATAAATTACCAGACCTAAACACAATATGCTCTAATCTTTGATCACCTTTCATTTCATCAACAAAAGCAGTTTTTTGATTTTGACAATACTTAAGCTCTCTTTCATATCCTTTTTCTTCGTCAAAATAATAAATATCTGTTGCTTTTACAGATCTAGATAATGGTTTTTTACCACCTTTCAACTTGTATAATCTATCTTTTATTTCCCACTCGTTAGAAGGTACTTTTCTTTCTCTAATTTTTGTTTCTTCAACTAATGGAGTTTCAACTACCACTTGTTTTACATGCTCATCTCCAGGGTCTGCCTGTGGCGAGACTTTTGTTTGTTTTTTTGCCATAATATAATATATAATAAAATTAATAAAATAAAAGGCCGAGGCCGAAGCCCCGGTCTTTTGATATAATAAATGCTTACTTCATTAACATGAAATTGTTAGCACCTTGTGTAACTAAACATCTCTCTGATAACATGTGGATTTGCATTGCATCTAAAGCAGATGTAGCAGCTCCAACAGAACCAGTAACCCAAGTTTTCATTTTTCTATCGTCAGTTTGTGAAGCTCTGTATCTAACGTGTAAAAATGGTCTCTTTAAGTTTTTACCTAACATTTGGTCGTAAACAGTAGAAGTTCCAGCTGGAACAATAATACCTCTAATCGCGTTAGCAGCGTTAGCTGAATTAATACCACCTCTCGTAGCTTTGTCGTTTAAGTATCTCATATCAGACTTATAGAAGTCATAAGAACCTCTTCTAAATCCAGAGAAACCTAAATTAAGCGCCATGTCTTCAGAGTTGTTGAACACTCCGTAAGAAGTACCACCAGCTCCATAAGAATTCATAGAAGCTAACATGTCATCGATTGCCAAAGCTGTTGCTCTATTTACGAACATCATGTTTTCTTCAATAGCACCTTGATTGTCGAACTCAGCTAAAATAGCGTCAAATTCAGCTAAATCAGTAGCTGCGTTAACACCAGTAACACCAGAAGTTAAATTACCTCTATCTTCGATAGCAGCAAATAAACCTTCAGTACCTACGTTTCCAGCACCTGCAGCTGAACCAGAAATAACAGCTGTACCATCAATACCAGAAGCAACTAAGTTTAGTTCACTTTCTAACATAGACATTTCTAAGTAATCGTTAAATCTAGCTCTTGTATCAGCTTCAGCTTTTAAGTACCACATGTATCCTGATTGTCCAGACTCAGAAGTAGTTTCAACCCAACCAACTCTAGCTGTATCAGAACCTGATACTTCAAAGTAGTCTTTCATTATAATTGGTTTGTTACTAAAAGTTTTGAACGAAGGTTGGTTAGCACCTCTTGAATCAGTAGTAGTAGTACCGTCAGCAGCGTTGTAGCTATCACCTTTTCCGTATTCAGAACCAAAAACCAATATAGTTGTAGTTTCAGTTCCACCAGTAGTTGATAAACCAGCGGTATTTAAAGATGCAAAATCATAAGGTTGTACGTCAATCATGTCTGTAGTGTCAGTAGCTGTCACTAAACATCTTACAACTCCTTCGGAGTTTGCTATTAAAACCGTGTCGTTAACTCTAATACCGTGGTCAGAACCTACATCGTTTCCATCGATATCAACTTCGATTTCGATTTCACCTCCAGACGCCGTACCACCAGCGTTACTTTGAACGTGTCCTTTGTAAGATAAATGTAAACGACCTTGCTCAGACCAAATAACTTGATCAGCAGCCATCGCTTCTTCAGCTCCTACTTGTGAAAGAAATCCAGATATAGTCCTAGGACCAAATACCTCTGCTTCTTTTTCCATAAGATCTGGTAAAAATTGTTGAGCCCAACCCATGTCTGTGTTGAAGTCTAAGTAATTTGTTGCGAGAGCCATCGGCTTAGCCGCTGGTACGCTATTCAAATTAGTTGTGTTTGTAATTGCCATTTTTAATTTTTTAAATTATTATTTTTGTTTAATTTTAAACTTAAAATCAGGTCCATCATCATTCAGGGCTCTAGCCGTAAAACCACTAGTATTCACGTTCTCGACGTGTGCTTGCCTAGGATCCATACTAACATTTTTAGATTTAGCAATACTGTCTTTTAGCGCGTCAGCCTTACCTTGCTCATAAAAATGATTAGCAACTTGATCTGGGTTCATAGCGGTAAAAAGTCCTTTGTGATAACCCCTTGCGTCTTCCATTACTTCGTCTTTATTAAGAAACTTTCCTATAAAGTTGTTAATGTCGCTTTGAGTTGTTTTTACTTTGTCAGTATCTTTAATGTTAAATCTAAATTTTTTGTCTCCAACTTCATATTCAAAACCTTTGAACTTGTCGTTAAAAACATTTTCTGTTTTAGATCTAAAAATATCTAACATCTTTTGATTTACTTCTGATCTCTCGTTGTGTTCGTTGAAGAATTTCATAGCGGTTTGTTGCTCTTCAGTCAGCTTACTTCCGCTTTTGATATCTTCGTAATATTTGGATTTTACACTTTCCAAGTGTAGCTTTGCTTCGGCAACTTGCTCCTTCATCGCTAATTTTTTTCTTTTTATTTCTCTATCTTCGTCTACCTCTTCATCATAAGCAAACGTATCCTCCATAACGAAGTCTACTTCGTCTTCTGATAAATGTGGTTTAGTAGATTTATAATATTCTTTTAGTAGAGTTTGATTGTCTAAATCTGAATAATCTTGATTAAGCGTTACATAGTCGTTTAAATCTCCACCTGTTTCATCCATAAAGCTCATTAGTTTCTGGATGTTTTCTGGAAGTTCAACTCCTGTTTCTTGAGATTCAACAATAGCTTCTTCGACAGCCTCAGTTATTTCCTCTATTTTTTCTTCGTTTGTTACTTCTTCTACAACTGGAACTTCTTGTGTTTCTGTTTCCGGTTGTATTTTTTCTTGTTCTTGTGAGGTAGGGGTATCTTCAATGAGTTCAACCACTCCTCCGTCGTTAGCTGTGTTTTCTTTAATTTCTTCATTTTCTTTTGGTGTTGGTGGTTTATCTAAATTAACCTTAGTTATACTTTGTTCTTCAACTATAGGTTTCATTTTCATTTTTTCTTGAACTTTAGTAACGTTTCCTTTTGTTTCGTTACCATCTGGTTGTTTTTCTACCTTTTCTTTTACTTTTAATGAACCAGTTTCGTTATCCACGACTGGCTCTTCTTTTTTCTTTTTTGCCATAATATAATATAATAATAGTTAATAATTAGTTTACCTAGGACCAAAGCTAGACATATCTCCAATCCCACCCATTATATCATTACCTGATGATTCAAAGTTTTTAGGTGGTTTGTTGTTATTTCTTTGGTCTATAAGTTCACTTTGTTGTGACGCTTGTATTTTTGTTCTTTTATCCTTACGATCTTCTTTTTCTTTTTCACCAGCGGATCTCTGTTGTTGCTCCCCACCTTTTAACTGCATGTTGTATTGAAACTCTTGTTCCATCAACATTTTTTTAACCTCAGCTTCTTGATACATTTTTTCAATCTCAAATTGAGATTTAGCTTGCTCTATAGAAATAGTTGTTTGTGCTAAAGATTGTTGTTTTTGCATTTCCATTTGAGCGGAAGCTTCTTGTTGCTGTATGTTAGCTTGAGCTTGAGCTTGCATGTTTTCTTGTTGAATTTGCTGGTCTCTTTGTAATTTCTTTTTTCTTTTTATTTTTAAGAGTTGATTTGCTAGTTTAACGTTTTTTATATCTCTTAAATCAATAGCATCTTCAAGTTCTATATTTTGTTGACTTAACGCTACCTGTATATTTTGTTCTAATATAGCTTTTTCTTCTTCATCTGGAGTTAACTCTATAAATATACCAAAGTCATATAAATGTAATTGACTCATTTCTTTTAAGGTGGCAACATTATGTGCTCCAATAGATTGAATAAAGGCGTCTCTAGTTGGAGAATATTCTATAATATCAGATATTCTAAGAGATAAACATTCGGCAACTTCAGAGGTTAAAAAAAGTCCACTTTGTAATATATGTCTTGTTGCTGTGTTAGAATTAGCTGCAGCCATTTTTTGCACGCCAACTAACGATTTTGGATCCGGCATACTACCATCTCTAGCTTCGTTTAATCCAGTCACATCTCTTATCATTTGTAAATAGTAATTGTAATTACCTATAAGAGATTGTAATTTTTGTCCACCAGATCCACTTTGAATTTCTTGAATAGGTACTTTACCTGGATTCATATCACCTTCACTGGTAAATGATCTACCTATAACACTACCAGTTTGGAAGAACATGTTCAAAGCTTCTTGTGGATTATATGCTGTTCCGTTGCCTAAATCAATTTCAGCAAGTCCATCAGCATCAAGATACACACCGTCTGGTACCATACGCGACATCACTTGCTGTAATTTTAAATGTGTAAGTTGTATCATGTCTGCAAAACCTGTTATTCTGCCAACTAAAGATTCTATTCTACCCTCGTACATTCTAGGAGCGCAAATAGCGTAGTTCATTTTAACCTTAGTATAATCGCTTTTAGGACGCATCATATTTTTAGACATTTCCCACTTAAGTAGTTTTTCTGTTCCTAACGCTAAAGCTCCGTCGTATAGACATTCTATTTTTCTTGATTCTCTACTGAAGTTTTGATTCTCACCAGGATTAAACGAATCGTTTTTTTCTATAGCCTTTTCTCCTCCACTGCTAGATTCCTTTATTTTATAAACTTCGCTCATGTAGGTTTTGTAGTTAAAATACAAAACCTGTATCTTGTTTTTATCGTCACTTTCTTCGTTTCGATATCTAGTGGTTTTTCCGTTGTTTTTATCTGTTATTTCTTTTAAATCTTCATTAGATAAATGTGGAAACTGTTTTACCAATTCATTTACTGGAATTGTTTTAATCTCTCCTACGTAGTATATATCATCAAAATAAGGAGAATCGGTATGAGAGTAAACCATATTAGCAGGGTCAACGTAATCAACAACAACGCCTTCAGACGTGTTGAAAGAAGTTTTTACCGCGCCTATACCTAAGACAGTAAGATCGTAATAAAATCTTTTCTTTGTAAGTTCGTATTTATTTCCTTCTAACAATGTGTTTATAGCTTGTTCTTCTGCTATTTCAACGGCTTGTTTATAATCTAATTGCATGTGAAGATCTAGTTCTTCTTGAGAATCTGGTAACAAATCTGGATTTTTATTAAATAGATCCATTCCAAACTCTTCTTTAATAAAACCCTTAAGATCTTTGGTTCTCATGTCTTCCATAATTTTATCCATATATTGAGTTCTTTTACTAACTCCATAAGGATCTTGAGAAAACACTTTAATATCATATGTTCTTTCCGCGATACCGTTTACTACTATATCTACAAACTTCGAAATAATAGGCACTGGTTTCCAATCTAAATTAAGATAAGATAAATCGCCGTTTATAGAAAGTTCATCTTTATATTTTTGTATTGATTGTTCTCCACGAGCATATAACCTTAGGTTGTGAAAGTTGTTTCTACCGTGAATAAATCTATTAGTATAGTTATCCTGATCGAACCATTCGCCCTCAATAGCTTGCGCTACCTTAAGTCCATATTCGTAACTTATTTTTTCTACATCACTAACTACTTGACTTGGAAACTCCCTCATATTAATTCTTTATTATCTTTGAAGTATTGCCTCTATTAGAATACTTAGCAATACTTATGTTTAAGTTTTGTTTTTCAATTTTAGCGTTTGGTCTATACAAATGTCTGTTACACGCCATTATAGCTAATCCAGAACTTATTGTTGCGTCAAACTTAGTTCTTTTGTTTATATCAAATCTACTCCAATCATTTAGCGTTTCGTTAAAATATACGTTTCCATAATTTCCATCACCTAAATGACCCACGTGACTTTGTATATACATTTCAATAGCAGCTGCGTGAGCTTGCTTAATGTCTTCACTTGAATTAGGTATTCCACCTATTTCTTTTTCTGTTACAGATAATTTATTCCAAAGCTTATCTGGTCTATTCATAGAGTAACCTCTATAGCCTCTTCTTCTTAAGTGGTACAATAACCTAGGTTTATTATTCTCACATAACAATGGCATCCCATAAAATACCAAGGCCATAAGTACATCTTCAAAAAACATTTCAGCGGTTGGAGGCCTCGCTACGTACTCTAAAAACATATGGTTAGGTGGACAATCTTCCATTGAAAACTTAGTAAGACCGTGTAAAGCCCCGTTGGATCCTCTTCCATCTACCGTCCCAGATATATCGTAACTATCACAACCAAAAGCCCCCATGTGTTCGTTTGCAGGATACTTTACGTTGTTTTTCATAACAACTTTATTCTGCATGTGAGAGGGCGGAAACCAACTAACTTTAAACCTACCTTTTGGATCTGGATAAAATATAACTTGTGTGTCTTTTACTCCATTCACCCACTGAAAGTTTCCAGTAGATACTATAGATGAGCTACGTATTCCTTCGTTGTAATCTATTTGTTCGTATATCTTAACGAGATTAAAAATACTATTTTTAGATTCGTCTCTAAACGCATGCTCTGTAGTTCTTGGAAACTGTCTATAGAATTCGTTTAATCCATCTTGATCAGATTTCAACCCTTCAACTTCGTTGTTCCAGTGTTCTATTATACCTATATCAATTAATTCACCATCTGGTCCGAGTATGTCATTATCCGGATTATCGAAGACTGGGTATCCGTGTTCGTCAATAAATCCTTCGTAGTTCCATTCCATTGGGATAAACAAAGAATATAAACCAGACTTTGTTTGGCCATTTCTATTTCGCGATGTGACATCTGACGCGTTGTATAATTTTTTAAAATTGTCTCCACCTTTGTCTAATGCATTTGAAGTTGAGCCCATCATACATTTACCAACAATCCTGCTACCTAGTCGTAAACATGTTTTAGTAACTCTCCAGTTATTTAATATATTATCAGGTCTCTCCCATTTACCACTTTCATCGTGTACTAATAGATTTAATTTCTCTCCATCATAACTGTTGTCTCCAGTATTCTTCCAATCTATCGTTGTATCTAATCCTTTTATATCTTCTAACTTTTCGTTAGCTGTAATTTTTTTTCTTGTAAATTTAGACGCCGGTACTCTATACGCTAATTCTGTTTTAGGTCTATCCATACCGTCTTGAATAGGTTTAAAAAAGAATGGGTAGTTTATGCTAATTGGAACTACCTTATCAGTAAACATCTTTTTAGCATCAGAACCAGTTTTAGAAAGTATACCATACCTAGCATCTCCTGTTAAAGTTGCTAAGTTAACTGTTTCCGCGCTTGACATAAAAGAAAATCCAGATCTACGGTTTTTAAGGTAGCACATACCGTAACATCTTTTATCTGCCTTGCAAGCTTCCCAGAATATATAAAACAATCTGTTTGCTTCTCTAAAGTCTGGAGCTCCAACGTCAATTTTACTCCATTGTAAATACATATAGTGCGTACCAGTTATCCAGGTTGGTTTACCATTATTTATAAACCAGAATCCTTCGTCTCGACGTTTAAATTCTCCGTCTATATAATCGTACCATTTTTCTTTACTGTCTTCCGGATAACCCCTCCAATCGAATATGTTTTTAATACGACTAAGTTCTTTAGGGTATTCTTGCCTCACCCATTTGTTTTTCTCGTGTTTGTATACTTCTTTAGGTGGTTTAGGTAGCGCTATAATTAAGTTTTGTATCTCTATGATCTCACCTATAATCCCATTGTGAGACAACACTATTAAATCGTGTTCTTTGTTGTAACCGTACTTCCACTTTTTACCTCTGTTCATTCTGGTAATAGTGGTTCTTTTTATAGGTTCAACCGTGTTAACTAAACTTTGCTTGTACATTACTTAGATCTACCTTCTGCGAATCCTTTAAAGACTTCTTCCTTTCTCTCTTCAGGTGCTTTGCCCTCAAGTAGATTTTCTTCCTCTTGAATTCTTGTAAGTATTTCAAATGCGTCAAATATTGCTAGTTTTTTAGTAGCCGCAGCGTTCTTTAGTCTATCAGCAGTAATATCATCTCCAGAATCAACAATAGGTTCTTTAGCCACCTTGATTAATTCCTCCACTGCTTTCTGCCCAGCTTGGATTATACTCTTCTTCGTTTCCTTGATATTCATATTTAATTGTAATAAATTGGGTCATAACTCTATATAATCTTTTACCATCGATTATAAATTCATAAGTAGAAAATGGTGTAAATCCCACCAGATCTCCTTTGCTATACACACCATCAGTATGCTTAACAATACCTACACAAGATTCTTCTTCGTCAACTCCAAACTTAACCCTATCTTTAATTGGTTGCACAAAGCAATATCCTTTCGGTGTTTTCCACTCGCCGTTTCTTTTATATAAGTACACTTGATCTTTTTTTACAAAATAAGTGTTTTCATTAAAATAACTTCTACTATTCTTTTCGTTACCTCTAACATCATGCCATCTTCTAAATATATTATGATGCGTTATAATAGTATCTCCAGGTTTTATGTCTGTCTCAAAAGCCGTGGGAACAGATTTAACAATAGCTTCTCTATTTACAAATTGGTGGTTATAAACTTCTGTATTTAAAATAAGATCTTTATTCCCAACTTTCTTAGTATTGTTATATCTGTTTCCTTTTGGCTCTATAACAAAGTCAAAAGGCGCTTTCATTAGTATTCTAAGTTATATTCTATAGACACCGCCATGTTCTTGTTAAAGTCTTTCCACGGTAAGACATCTTTGTTTTTCTTTATGTAAATAGAATACTTATCTTTCTCTTCTATAATATCAGATATTGTATGTCCTCCATAAACCTCTTGTCCAACAGCGTAGTGCATGGCGTCGTTTTTATAGTCTTTACCTACGGTAATTTTTCTAATCAGTTTTGACATCTTCGTGGTTTATTTCCCCTGTGTGAATATTGATATTATCCGTACCATATTCTTTTTTTAACTCTTCTTGCATTTTAGCTAATTCATCTTGAAACGAAGTAACGTGGTGCAGTACAGCGTGTTTTCTAGTTTCTATGGAACCTATTTCCATTTGACCTCTATTAAGATTATTTATAATCTCTTGCATTTTGTTTAAATGCTCATTACTAATTTTTGTAGGTTTTTCTACTTTTTTTGTTTCTTTTTTTGTTTTTGCCATTTTATTTAATTTAAGTTAATTGTTAATATTGTTGTCCTAGTATATATGCGTACATATCACTTCTTTGCGCGTCGCTTAAAGCCGTTCCATTCCAAATCAAAACATCTTTAATCACTCCTTCTACTGGTAATACTCCATCGGCACCACATCCTATGTTAGTTATATCAAATTCATCGCTATCTCGACGAGTTGAAGAATCGTCATTCCAAAACTTATCATCATAAGAATCGCCGCCATGTACGTGGTATGTTATATTTCCTGTAGAACCATCGGTTCTTGTAATTGTATGAATGTAATATTTATCAGTAGCTATACTAGCTGAGGACTCTTCAAATACAGTCGCCCCTGCACCTGCTATTAATATAGCCACTCTTTTGTTAGTTGTCCACTTAACAATATCTTGAGCAGCAGATCCAAGTAACGCCATATCTGTAGTAAAATCTGATAATTTCACTCTCATCATGATGGTAAAATCTGTATTAGCAAGTATTTTAATGTCTTTTTCAGGCGTTAGATCCATGTGGGTATCAGCGGTATCATCTGGCCATCTTAATCCTCCAAAATCCGCCGCATCAGTTTCCCAGTGTGGTTTTTTAGAATCTGTATCGTCTCCTAAAGCATGTCTACCCCTGCCGGATTGGTCAGCCCACGAAGTAATATCTTCACCGTCAGCCATAGTACCCGCGTCGCTATCACCGCCAGATTCACCTACTATACCTTTGTTTGCTTTTAACCAAAGGTGTAAATTAGGTATTGTTGACGGGGCTACTAACCCGCTTATGTAATCATTACCCGCTAATTTATAAAATCCTACGCCTAATCCTAACATTATGATATAGCTGGTGCAGATGCTCCTACGTAAGCAGGTCCGTAATAACAAATTACGCCGTGCGTTGAATCAGCATTTAGTGAAACACTAGTCCATCTACCATATATAGTGAGTCCCTTAGGAAACACTACGCTAGTAGCCACAACGACACTTTCTACGGTATCTGTATCATCAGCGTCAATACCATTGGCTAACACTTGTGATCCAGTTCCAAAATAAGCAGTTCCATCACCACCTTGTTTGGCTGCTACGTTAGGGCCATTAAGATGTGTGTCTGCAGTTAAAACTTCAAACGATACGTCGTCAAGCATTGTAATAGCTACTATAACCGAGCCTGCTGGAGGCATTAAATCTGTAGCAGAAGCTTTTATATGTCCACTACCCATTTGCCCAAAGCCATAAGCGACTTCTGTTGAATTTTGTCCCATTTTATTTTTTTGTTTTTTCTAGTGATCTACCACCGAAGTAAGCTCCGATCACGGTTATTAATACTAATTGTAATAGATCAGTCCATTTAGCTTCAACCGTAAAGTTGATAGCACCAGCATCGATAAATATCAATAACACTGTTGCTATAACTAAGAATATTAAAACCAATGGTCTAACGTTTTTGCTCAACCAAGAATCAGATTTCATATCTGCATTCCATCTTGTTGAGATTTCTTTTTCCATTTGAACTTCGTAATTTGATACTAGTTCTTTAATTTTTTGTGAAGCAGCTAACTTTTCTTCTTCTGAAGTGTGCAAGTCGTCTATAACTCCACCTACACCTTCTATAAGGTCTTTAGTTCCTCCACCTGTAAGCATTCCTAATATATTCATTATCTAAGTTTGTTTGCTTCTATTGCTGCTTTTTCTTTTGCTCTTAAAATTTTCATCTTAGCGTCGTATTGAGCCTTAGACATTTTTCCATGATTGTGGTAATCTTCGTTTAAAAAATCAATTTGATCTCCTATATCACCAACCATTGCTTCTTTTTCATAGTTACGTGGTTTTTTAGTTTCAGAAGGAAATCCTTTTTTATTTTTCTTTAAATCATTATCTCCATTTTTTTTCACGCCTTTAGAGGTCATGCCACCACCAATAATAGCAGCGTCTAACATGGCTTTAGATAAATTATCTCCATTTTTTTGGAAAGGAGAAGATTTAGCTCTACCATCAGGCATGTTTTTATCTGATTCATGGCTAATACCTGGTAAGGCGTTTTTACGTTTCCAATAAGCCATGTTTTTCATTTTGAATCCTTTTTTGTTTTCCATTTTTATTTTTATTCCCAAGGCATTTTTTCCCACGGAAACTCTTTGCTTCCTTCTGGTATCATTTCGCCATTGTAGTTAATCATTCCGTTTTTTCTTTCGTAAGTTTCTCCGTTCCACTTAATGTAGTTATCATTATAAGCTAACTTTCCAATTTTCATATCTGTTTGATGTACCATCTCGTGCATCAGCACGTGTTTTTCTTGGTCACTTCCTGGCTCAACTTTATGACTTATAAATATAGATCCATCGTTATTAGCTTCACCTAATATACCCTTACCAAGATCCTTGCGTAACACAGGTGTTCCTGGTATAGATGCATCAGACTGTTTAAACGACAATCTTGATTTGACTTGCCCTTTATTAAACGCCGGTGTACGTGATGACCCTAGTTTAAATGCCATATTATCTGTCTTTATCTTTAATCATATCATCTATAGATTTATTAAAAACCTTATCGGTATATGATTTGTTATTATAAAAAACACTTCTTTCTGATGTTGGTAAATCTTCTTCACCTAACAACACCCTATATATTCTACTTATCAACTGAGAACATTTGAATGATGTTTTAAACACCGAGTATTTTATTGTTGTTCTGTTTCTGTGTCTCCAGGTTTCTATCCAACCTGCTTTTTTAAGTTTTACCCAACGATTATTATCCCAACTCATTGTGTAGGTACCATCTTTAAAACCTTGTCGTGTAAATCTTCCTTTACAATCTAAATAAATTAATAATTCTAAATCTGCATCTGTTAACCCGTAAGTCTTACAGGCCCACTTTCGTGTGAGCCTGTAGTACTTAAGGATATTCATTTCACGCAAATCTTGCGCGGTTAGTCTCATTTAGACTATGCAGCAGCAGTTATTGTAATAGCACCGCAAGAAGTAATATCATCAGATACCTTAACTCCAGTAGCATCGTCACAAATAGTGACAAAACCATCACCATATTTCATACCGTTAATAGCAGCAGTAATATCAGCTATAACTAAATGTTGTTTAGCTGCAGTGATATTTAATACTATCTTATCCACAGCCGCAATATCAGCACCTGTACCAAGTATACTATCAAAGTGCATTTCAATTGCATCGGTATCAGCAATAAAGCCAAAACCTCTAAATTTACTTAACGGACGAGCAAAACCCTCGTTAGCACCGTCGTTTACACCATCTCCCGTTTGGAAGTAAAGCATAACCATTTTTGAATTCGCATATGTTCCCATAATTTTTTGTTTTTGTTAATTAATAATTAGTTTGTTTGTTCGTTTTGAGTTTAAGGGTTTGGGTTTTTGGTTTGGGTTAATCTATTAGTACAACGTCCATTTGTTTGATAACGCCGTAAAATTTATCTTTATGCTGGATTCCATGTCCAGCGTGTTTGTCGTAGTATATTACATCGCCTTCTTTTATTCCCTCGACGATGTTACCAATTGATATTACCTTAGCTTTTAAATACCTATTGTCTTCGTTTGTTTCATCTGTAAGGATTAGGCCACCTACTTTCTTCAGCGCCTCCTTTATTGGCTCTATTACAATATAATGATTAACTGCTTTCATTTACCCTTATATTAGATATTACACAATTTGCGGAGATTATAGTGGAAACGACGGAGATTGCGTTCTTTAATGCTGTTTTTGTTACTAGAAGAGGGTCGATAACTCCATGATCAACCATATCCACAGTATCACCACTAATAACATCAATCCCGTTTCCTTTAACATTTGGTTCGTCATAGTTTTCTATTCCCGCGTTATATAGTATTGTTTCAAACGGTGCTTTAATAGCGTTAAGCAGTATTGTTTCGCCAACGTTTTTAGGTTCTATATATTGAGAAGCATTTAACAAAGCAATTCCACCACCAGGAACAATACCTTCCTTTAACGCAGCTTTTGTAGCATATATCGCATCCTCAACTCTATCTTTCTTTTCTTTCAGTTCCACTTTAGAATCTGCTCCTACGCGCACAATTCCTACGGAACCGGATAACATAGCTAATCTTTGTTCTATTTTTTTCTTTAAAAACCCGTTCTTTTCTTTGCTCTTAAGCTTTTGCACTTCTTTAATTCTTTCGGAAACGTCTTCTGTGGTTTCTAAAGTGGTAATTACAGTGTTCTTATCGTCTGTAACAGATTTCTCTACTTCTCCAAGTACATCTAAAGAAATTCCGTCTAAATCATCGCCAAGTTCTTCGTTTATCACTTTGGCCCCAGTTAAAATAGCTAAATCTTTAATTGTCTCTTGTTTTGTTGGTCCGAAACCTGGTGGATCAATTATGTTAATTTTAATTGTTCCTTTTACTTTATTCATCAAAATCGCTGATTTTATTTGTTGGCTTACTGGAGCAACAATTAATAAAGATCGGTTATTTTTTATTACAAATTCTAATACTTTTTGTATTTTCCTAATATTTGGGATTTCCGATGCAACAATTAAAACTAGAGGATTATCTAGTGTAGATCTTTGTTTGTCTGTGTCGGTTGTAAAGTGCGGTGAAGTAAGTCCAGATTCTATTTGCACACCATCAACAATCTCAACATAAGTGTTTTCAGTATCTGATCCTTCCATCAGCACTACCCCGTCTTTCCCTACTTTTTCATAAGCTTCTGATATAATTTTCCCAAGTTCTAAATCGTTGTTACAACTAATCGCGCTAACGCTTTGTAACATATTCCCTTTAATATCAAGAGCATTTTCTTTAAGATAGTTATTAATTTTCTTTGCTCCTGAATTAATCCCTTCTTTTATTTCTCTAATAGTCGCGTTTTTCTCACGACTAACTTCTTTTATTAGTGATTCAGCAAGGACGATGGCCGTCGTAGTACCATCCCCTGCCTCTTTCACTGTATTTCTAGCAGCCTCTTTAATAAGGGTAGCCCCCATATTTTCAACCGGGTCGAATAAGACTACAGATTCTGCTACTGTAACTCCGTCTTTTGTTATGACCGGGTTGCCTCGTGCGTCTTCATATATGACACATTGTCCTGAGGCTCCAAGAGTTGATTTAACGGCTTGCGCTAATTTATCAACTCCAGTAATAATTTTGTCTTTAGCGGAATCGCCAAAGTTTAAGTCTTTGACAATCTCACTAGGTAAGTTGTATTCCATTTAATTTAATTTAATTTAATTGTGTTTCTATTTATCGGACACTTTTTTTAGATCCTTCTTTAGCTTTGATCCTACAGTTTCTTCTTTTAAGTGCTTTGCAGTTTTATTCTTAGCTGTGACAGATGCTATCCCCTTTGCTAATGTCTTAAAACCTTTTCCTGTTTTTTCGCCTGAAAATTTGCTTTTTATATGCTTGTATAATCCAAGTTCGTAACCGGCCATAGTTTGTTGAGTTTTCCGATACCAATCTGGTACTGGAAGTCCTCCTTCTTTTGGAAAAGGAACTCTTTCTTTAGCTTCTTTCTGGCCTTCTTTTAGATGTTCTTTCCACCCTTTCTTTTCGTCTTGTTTCATTGGCGAAATCCCAAGATGCGTCGGAAATCCCTTCATTTTAAATGGTCCTGCCATAGTTTTATTTATTTGAATGTTTTTATAACTTTAGGTCCTTGTGTAGCCTCTATCTTTTTAGAGAAATGGTCGATGCTACCGTTAATTGCTGTCTCGGCACCTTCGATCGTTTCTCTTCTTGTAACAGCATGCCACTCTTCATTATCTGGGTTGGAGCATTCTGTTTGGTAGAAGCCATTAGGAAGTTGGGTAATACGCCAATTAGCTTTAGCAGCTAAATGCTTCCATTGGTTCATAGTTTTTTCATTCGGTTTAGTTGTGTTCGTGGTATACGAACTCTTGTAATACAAGTAAGTCATTTTGGTTTTATTTTAGGTTAATAACTTGGTTTAGGGTGTATCCCTATTCTTTTTTCTTTAATTTAGCTGTTTTAGCATTCATACTACTAGACATAACAGCGGCGTCTACTGCTAACTTCGATCGTGTTCCCTTTGTTTGTTTTACAGCCAAATGTCCTTCGTGAGCAGCGATCGCCTCTGTTGGATGTTTGCCTGTATGTTTAGCTGGAGAATCTTTTTTACCTTTTCCAGTAAGAATCCCTTTAAGAGTTCTTCTTGATTTAGTGGTAACATTACCTTGTTTGTCGGTTTTGGTAACAGTACGTCTTCCGTCTCTTACGTCTACCTCTTTTTGTTTCGTGTTACCTTTTTTGTCCCATTTCACTTTAGTTTTAGTTTTAGTTCTGTACTCTCCCTCTTGATCGTGCCCTGAGTCTTTTCTTTTGTGAACGTACTTTTTAATTAGACCATCTTTTCTGTAAGTACTCTTCTGTTTATTAACTAATCTACCATCTGAATTTTCGTCTACAGATTTAGTGGTTTTCTTCTTAACTTTACCATCTTTACGATATACTGTTTTCGATTTATCTGTATCTACGCTGCTAGTCTTTTCAACTCTAGGTTTGTCTTTTTCTGTGCTAGTAGCTGTTCCTTTGTATTTATCTTTAAAATCAGCACCGTAATAAGCTTTGTTTATAGCGTTTTGTGCATCGCCATAAGCAGCGCTCTTTTTATAATCTGGTTTTTTACCCTTAGATTTATCTTTTGGATCTATATACTTTTCTGCATTTCTAGCAGCTATTAATTTTTCTAACTCTGGATTCTCTTTTACCGCTCCAGCGTATGTTCCATCTGTTTTTAAAGCAGATGCTTTTTCTTTAAGTGCTGAAGCAGCTTTTTGTTCAGCAACCATTTTTAAAGCTGAACTATGTGCACTAGTTCCACTTTGAATCGATTTTCCTGGTAAATTAAATCCCATTGTTTTTGTTTTATTTGTTAATTAGTTTTTAATACGCTTCCCAATTAGAAGTATATGTTATTTTCCCGTTTTTTTCCGTGTAACTTCTTCTCTTTTTTACTCCATCTATTATCTCTGTAACAGTTTTTGTCTTTGAGCTTCTATTTTTCTTACTCCACTTTTTTCCTTCTTCTGTTTTGTTATATTCCTTTACTCTGTCCATATAATCATTGTATTCATCAAAGTCTTTAAACACGTTGTATGCGTTTTCGTCAGTCCCCATTCTACTTTGTTGACCTGTAGTTGTATATTTTTTCTTTTTCTGTTCCCAGTGTTTTTCACGAGATATTCTATCTTCTCCTGTTGTTGTTGTTTTTGTTGTGTCTGGATCTTGTTTGTATTCGTAACCTGTAAGAACATCAGGATTAACAACTAATTCACCGTCTTTATCGTAAGTATATGGTTTTGATTTTCCACTTCCTACCTTTGGGGCTGTAGGGCTTTTTCTAGGAACAAATCTAGTGTGTATATTGTAACCACCTACATTTTGTCCGCCACCACCTTCAACTCCTCTAGATTTAGCGTAACCTCCTCTACCTCCTAGGTAATTACCTTTTTTAGATGTCGCAGCACCAGCCTCGGTACCACCTCTAGTTGTTTTTTTTCCACTAACACCTCCTGTTCTACGTTTTTTCAACGGCGATACACCACCTATAATTTCTTTATTCATATTATTCATCATTATTCTTAAGTCGACGGAGTTACGTAATTTGGATTAGCAACTTTTACACCGTCTTTCATGATATACTCAGAAGTTGTATCAATTTTTGTGATATCTTTAAGATCGTCTTGCACTTCAGCTTTTTTACCGTAATTAATCCTAGGATATTCTCTTTCTCCACCGTAAACACCTTGGATTCCTCCAGAAAGCAAGGTTGTACCGATTTTCAAGGCTTTTACCCAGCCTTTATCTGTTTTTGCCGCGTCTCCGCCTTGTGTGTTTGTTGTGTTTTTTGTTGTTTCTTCTTTCTCTTTCTTTTCCTTGTTTTTTTCGTCATGGTCTTCGTGCTCCGTATAAGGTGAACTACCAGGTCCGATACCGAAATTATTTAAATAAGCGGGTGTTTTACTCCCCATTTTTTTAAAAGGTGGATTATTACCAGATTTTAACGTAAACGCGACTCCTTTTTTATATTTTCCTAATCCTGCCATAATTATGTTGTTGTTGGACTGAATGGTCCAGTTTCATTATCTGTTTCGCCATACCCCATTGCTTCTCTTTCGGCGTCTTTTTCGAGTTTTGCTGCTACAATAGCGTTTTTTTCTTCTTCTGCCATAGCTGCAGCTTCTGCTTTTTTAGCCTTATTGGCTTTTATTCCACCAAAAATAGCACCACCAGCACCACCTATAAGGGCGCCCGCTACGTTACCTAGGCCTGGAACGACAGAACCAAGCGTCGCTCCTAGTTTAGCGCCTTGCGCCGCTCCTTGTAATGCGTTTTTATTTGGAGTTTCGCCAGGTTTTGTACCTATGTCTTCTGGAAAGTTTTTCTGCATAGGACTATTATTATGTCCAGCAGCTTTCATTTTAAATGGTTTGCTCATATTTATGATTTTACTTCACCTCTAGTGTGAGTTGCTCTATTGTAAGCTATCGATGTCCTTTTTACGGTTCCGGACGACGTGTGATGTAAGTCTGTTTTGCTGTTTTGACCGATTCTTTGGTTTTCCGCACGCTTTGACTCTCTCGCTGGGCTATTTGCTGCTGCTAAATCTCTAGATCGTTTAGCTGCTAACGCAACTCTTGATAGTCCTTGTGAATTACCAGGTCGTTTTTCAGCCATACTATCTTGGAAGATTATCAGGGTGAAGTGGTCCTTTAATAAGTTTATTATACGTACGCTCTTCTTCTTTCTTAAGGAATTCCTCTCGTCTTTTCCTCCGTCTGTTTCTCTTTTCTGAAGAGGATTCTTTCTGTCTGTCAGATAAGTCATCAAGATAATCCATTCCTTTTTCTTTAACTGTATCGTAAATTTTACTATAGATGGATTTTGGCTTAATTACTTTACCATCTGCGTCACGCTTGATTTTAGTATCAGCTTCTTTTTCCTCGATATCTTCCACTTCTTGATCCTCATTCATTTGTTGCTCTGGTGTTTGAACTGGAATTACTTTCTTTTTCTTTTTCTTATCAGCTTCTTTTTCTCTCGCTTCTGTCTCTGTAAAGTCTTTTTTCGGTTTTGCTACTGATTTTCCTTTACCAGCGGTTGGATCCTTTTCTACTAACTTATCTATTTCTTTTTGTTGATTTTCTTTAGAGTCTTTAGGTCCAGATTGCTTTCTCTTTCTTATTATATCCATTACGTCGGTATCTTCCGGTCCTTTTACAGGACCTTTCTCGTACGTTTTGTTTTCAGTTACAATTGACTGTTTTTTACGTGGAACACCGTCCGGCGGGTCCGTAGCGTAAGCAGGTGATGACCCCATTGTTTTAAATAAAGGTGTGTTACCTGATCTTAGTTTGAATGGTGCGTTTGCCATAGTTTCTTTTATTAGTTACTCCTAATAATTACACGTTAAATTAGTAATTTAAGTGGATAAGAAGAATACGGTTAACATGATAACAACGTACAGTAAGGGTGATATGTCTAATTTTTCTTTCATGTATATATTATTGCGAATATAAATAATTAGTTAATATATATAGTATTAACAAATTGTTAAGTGTGACACTAGCCTATTACTAGGTCTACCTTAAGAGGCTTATGTCACAAAAAAAATACGTTATAAATATAGAGGGTACGTGTTGCCCCCCTCCCTACCCCTCCCCCTCCCCCTGGGAAATCGATTCCTACACTGGGCCTCCCCCTTTCCCTCCTATCCCTCATCCTATCGTTCTTGTGTTACTTATATCGTCTCATTCATCCGATTAGATTACTATTCCTCACTATCCACAACCTCATCTACTATTTCACCTTTTCATTCTACTATCTACGTATGTCATCATGTCATGTCATTGTGTCATGTATCTATTACAAAGTAAATACTACTCATGATGGATAATATATATGTAATCAAACTAATAACAATATGAATATGAATAACACTAACACAATAACTATTAAGATAGATGAGGATAATGATATCTATGAAATGACAGTCAACAATGTAGTCTACACACTTGACAATGTATATGACTCTGAATATGGTAATCTATTTGATGAATTGAATATGTCAATTGAATTACTATAATGACAATTAGTCATGACATTATGACTGTGACAAGTTGTCATGACAAAGAGACACAGTGGTATAACAGTCAATGTAATTTATCAACTAAACAATTAATATACTTTTACAAACTAAATACGAGACCATTTGGATAATATAAATGAAACTAATAAACAAATATAAACTTAAAACTTAAAACTATTAAAACTTTAAAAACAAACTCATTAAAAATTATTAAATTAAATAACCAAACTTATATACCTTTTCAATTACACCAATTACCAAAGTATTATAATAAAAGTTTAAATCAATTCAACTTAAAAGGTTATTGTTATATAAATCTTGAAGATATTAAAGAAAATAATCCATACTTCAATCTTCAAAATTATAAAGATAATTTAGTATTTCATAAATCAAAAAACTATAAAAACCATTTATAAAATACAAACTAAATACGAACAGTATTGGATAATATAACTGTAAACAAACAAACAAACAAACAAATAAATAAATAACTTAATAATAACTAAAAAATAAAAAAATGTCAAAAGTTAAAGAAAATGGTACTAATGTACTAAAGTCAAAAAGATTCGTAGTAAGATTATCATTAGTCGGAAAGAATCAAGTAATCGAATTCACTAATAAAAAAGGTGATACAATAACTTATAATCACGATAAAGTGTACGAAGTTATGAAGAGTAAATTAGAAACTCTACCGTGTTGGGAAAAATATAAGTCGTACACCGCGACGAGTAACATTCCGATGTCAGTAAGAAATATCGAATTAGTATAGTTCTTACACTCGAAGTTGAGTAACATTTAACGAGTATAAATAACACGAATGACAATGTAGTCTTGGAGTAAAGGTGAGTTCGATTCTCACACTACAACTAAAATTAAAATTATGTATGAAACGTTAGAACACTGGAAAGAATACCAGTATAAAAAATTACAAAAACAAAAATTAGATAAATTATTAACTCAGTTGTCAAAGAAAAATGGTACAACTAAATATTAAGAAATTATGATAACTAAAAGAAATTATAAACTAACTCCAGAAATTAAAAGTTGGGGTGAAGTATGGAAAGTAGAAGTATGGAATGACTTCGGAATGAAGAGAACTGTCTATGAAGACAACGTGATGGATTCTATTGAAGTCGTACAAGACTGGTGGGATTCTTCTGAAAAAGAGTTTGACAAAATGAAGTGTGAACAACAAGTGTTAAATAATTTAGTTAAAAAAGAAATATGATAAAGAAAACAATGTTAATAGGTGTGATGTGTGTTTCACTCCTTGGAATAAGTCAAACACAATGTAGTGGAACTACTAAAGATAGTGTTCAATGTAAAAATGTAACTAAGAAAAAGAATAGTTTATGTCATAACCATGACCCAAATCACGTAAGTAAATCTAAAAATCAAGGTGAAACTGTAATATGTAATGGAATCACTAAGAATAATACTCCGTGTAAGAATAAAACAAAAGATACAAGTGGTAAATGTTATAATCATAGAAAAAATAACTAATAAAATTAAATAAAATGACAGAAAAAATAGTAGAAAGAGTATATATTACAGGTGGAATAGTGTTGTTTACTTTTGTAATAATGTGTATAATTACAAACTAAATACGATTACTAATGGATAATATAAATGTAAAACAAATAAATATATGAAAGGAATACAATTAAGACAAGAGTTGATGTTAGATCTACTTCAAATGAAGGAAATATCTACATACAGACAACAAAAGAATGGTACAAGAATATTTCAACTACCAATTAAAAAGTACGGACAATACATCGAAGTAGGTAGTTTCAAGTCAGGTTACGTGAGAAGAATGAATGGTGGATATACACCTTATCAATTAAATAAGTGTGGAAAGTGTACTACTTACCATAAAGATTATGATGGTAAATGGATTGACGGTGAATGGGTACAGAAATGGACAGGTAAATATAGAAAATATGTAGGTAAATCTCGTATATTAATAGATAATGAGTACGATAGAATTAATTATTTAATAACCTTTTGTCTCAAAAACTATTATATAAATCAAGCAAATCAAGTTGAAGATGGTAAATTTATACCTAAATGGAAACACGATAGAGTTCGTGAAGAAGCAAATGAAGTTCTTAACAAAGAACGTAAACGTTTTACTACAGGTAAATACGATCCAGAAGTAAAAGTAATAGTAAACGGACATAGATATAACGTAATATAATGAAACTAACTAACAAACAGAAAAGAGGAGTGCGACGTGAAGTCGAGATGGATAGTCAAAAGACTCTCAATCACTCATCTGTATTTGTTAACAAAAAGAAATACAAAAGAAAACATAAACATAAAGAAATATGGAGAAAGTAATATAATGGGTAGACAGAACAATAAATTAATACAAAATATAAGAAAATTAAATGAAAAAAAGAAAATTGAACAGCAAGAATCCCAAATACTGGGACAAAAGCCTGGTAACTGGACCAGTAATCAAGGAAAAAAAGTTAATGAAGGAAGGTAATGGATTTAAAATGTACTTTGTATACTATAAATAATGCTATACACGGTGCGTTACAAACTAAATACGATTATCTTTGGATAATATATATATGATATGTAAATGCAAAAATATAATACCTCAACCACGAGTTGATCTTGGCTATAAAGTGTGTGTAAACTGTTCTA
>Ga0209337_1000187_pt1 | contig 49539 bp, 45 predicted proteins | sample LinPmetageLP53_FD_184044 | JGI IMG/M metagenome (GOLD analysis project Ga0209337, IMG submission 184044) | Marine viral communities from the Pacific Ocean - LP-53 (SPAdes) (version 2) | ecosystem: Environmental > Aquatic > Marine > Oceanic | place: Pacific Ocean | collected 2010-02-08
TATCTAAGGCTTCAGGTATTAAAGGAGAAAAAGGAGATACAGGAACAGGAGCACCGGTTTCTTTAAGTAAAACATTTACTTTACAAGAACCAACAGCTTCCGATAATATCACAATATTTAGAACAGAAGTCGACATTACAGTTCAAGAAGTTATTGCTGTAAGTACGGGAACAAATACACCTAGTACAACCTATACACTTAGACATGGTTTGGATAGAAGTACAACTGGAAATCTTTTAGTTGTTAGTGCAGTAACAACAAGTACAACAACTGGTGATGTTGCAACATTAAGTGATGAAACTATTCCAGCTAATAGTTTCATATGGTTACAAACAACTGCTGCAAGTGGTGATGATGTTTATTTAAGTGTTGACATAAGATATACGGAAGATTAATAAATAAGATAAATAAGATATGATAACGATTATACGAAAAGTAGAATTAGGAGAAAACAACGAAACTATAACTACTGATGTCGGTTATACTACGGATAAAAGTTTAATTGATAGTATAAATGAAAACTATGATTCTAGTTTAGGTAAGTTTTTTGGTGAAAACCTAACTAAATTAGATAATAATGTTGTTAGTATATCTGATTTTTTTAATGTAACTAGTTTTGTACATAGAGCTACTACAAAAGTAAGCAATCTTGAAGGATTAGACCTTTTAGAGATAACTAACGTAAACCAACTTTAATATGGCAATAGTAGTAGGACAAAAATCAACAGATGTAAATAATCCTGGAAGTTCAGTAGTAACACATAATCATACCCAAGATGTAGGAGCTAATGGATTTTTAGTTGTTTGTATAAATCATGATGCTAATCCATCTATTCAAAGTATTAAGTATAATGGTGTGTTGATGACATCAAGATTATATTACAGTTCAAGTGAATTTACATCAAAGTGGGGATTTTGGGTATTAGATAATCCAGCAACCGGGTCAAACGAAGTTAGGGTAGATTTTAATGTAAACGTTAACCAATCGGTTTGTATGCAAGTATTTTCTTTTACAGGAGCATCTTCTAGTAATGGAGTTGTAGGAAATAATGATGGTGCGGCAAGACCCCATTCAAGAAATAGAACAGGAGTAACTGCCGGTTCAAGAATGATTTTAATGTCTACTTCTAGTGCATCTCCCGGAACCGTAAACAATACAATAGATGGTGTAGTAATATTTAAGAAAAATGTTACGAATGGTGCTAGAAGATTAAGTGCTGGTGTTTCAAATAGTGTTCTTCCAGCAGGAACAATAAACGCAACGGCCACAACTAATGCAAACTGGAAAAGACTTACTAATCAAACATTAGAAATAAAAGCATATGTTGCACCATCTAGTTCAAGAAGACGAATAATAATTTGCTAAGATAAAATGGAAAACTATACAATAATAAATAAAATACAATTAGAAGGTAATACTCTTTTATATACGGAAATTGCATATACTACTAATGAAGAAGTCATCACTGATATAAATATTCAGTATGATGAAACGCTCGGTAAATTTATGGCCGAAAATAGAACAAAATTAGAAAATGAAAATATTACGATAGATACTTTTTTTGATTCTACCCTTTTTGTTTACCTTGCTCGAACAGAAGTAAATACTTTAGAAGGAATTGAATTGAAAGAAGTATTTAATATAAATCAATTATAATATGGCAGCACCTACTATTGGTTATACAAAAGCAACCAATCCTACTAGTAATGGAACATCAATAGATATACCTAGTGTTTCGGTAAATAGTGGGAATGATAGAATATTAGTTTTATTTCTTACTACACCCAAACCTAGTGGAAATGTAAATGGAACACATAATGCAGTTACTTACGGTGGTCAAACAATGACAAACCATTCTAATATAACAAGAGCTGGAGGTCTTTCATCAAGAATGTCATGTTGGTATATAGTAAATCCTACTTCAACACAAGCTACAGCAACAATAACTTTTGGTGGTACCGGACTTTTTGGTTCTATTTCTTGTTATTTTCAAGCATTTACCAATTGTGGTGGTTTGGGACAAAAAGCACTTTCTGGAGGTGCTACATCACCAAGAACGGGTACCTTAACAGTTGAACAAGATAGTTTAATAGTAACAACATCAACTTCTGGAGCTTTAATTTTAACTATGCAAATACCAGATGGAACAAACAAGTCCTTTGTAACACATAATACTGGTAAGCAAGTAGGTATTGCCTTTTCAGAAAGTACTAATCCAACTACGGGTTTTAATGCCGGAACCATAAGTCTCAGAACTACAGCGGCAAATAGTGTTAGTCTTGATAGATTTGAAATAAAAGGTCTTGGTGGAAGTGGTAGTTCAAGAAGACGAATAATAATTTGTTAAGATAAAATATTTCACATTTAATTCACATTTAATTAATATATAAAATTTTTAAAAATGATAAACATAGAAGACATTTCCCCTTTAACAGTACTACAATGGATAAAAGGAGATAAAGAAGGTCAAATTGAAATTGTAGATACTATTGAAACTGCCGAAGATTTTGTTTGGATAAATTTCGTAGGTGGAGGAAGAATCAACGGACATGTTGTTAACGAAATGATGATTCATTCCGGAATTGCTGATGAAAAAGATTTAGAAAAACAAAATCTTAAAAAACACGCAGACGATGGTGGTTTACCTGATGCACCTTATCAATTATCAACACCACCTCCGGTTGCACAAAAAGTAGAACCTAAAAATGAGTTCGGGTTTGATATTTTAGATAAAGCAAAAAGAGATTCTAGAATGCAATTAGATATTGCTGTTGATTTCGATTTTATTTCAGAAGATAAATTAAAAATGTTGATAGAATTATATGGCAGTGAATTATTAGATTCAGTCAGAGACTATATAAGAAATCAAATTACAGAAAAACATATCAATAATTGTATAGATAAAATAGTAGAAGAAAAGTTTTCAAATATTGAATATTAAGACGCAGTAAATATCATATATTAAAATTTAAAGTATGCAAATCACTAGAGAACAAAGAAAATCATTTGTAAAGAATGCAAAGAAACAAGTCAAAAAAGGATTGATGACCAACGCAGAATTTCAAGAAATCAAAAAGCAAATGGCTGAATTAGGAAAAGAACAACACGAAAATCTACAACAACAACTAAAAGAAAATAATGGGGTTTCTAGCATTTCTAGTCAAAATACACATTCGGTAGATATCGAAGACGAAATAGATATTGATGCTGAATTGGCGGAAGAAGACTTTACACCAGACGATTTATAATGAATAATTTTTTTATAATTCATACAAAAGAACACACAGGATTCAAGGATTTTATTAAAAAGAAACCGGGTAGCATTACAGTATCCTATGTTGACATATTAAATCAACAAGAAAAATACTTACTATTCGGAGAAAGTAAAAATAATTCAGTTTTGAGTTGTGAACTATTTAATAAATTATACGATTCTATAACAAACCTACATAATCTAAAGTATCATACTATATTTTATTATACAGATACTTTAGATTCTGTTATTCTTGAAAACTTTATAGGAACTATCGAAAGTTATAGAAAAAAGTTACAAGTAGTAATGGAAATTCAAATATGCGACTTAGATGAACCTACTGAAATAAATACAGAATGCCTAAATCAAATAACAACGATAAAAAATATAAACCAAGTAAACAAGGAATATATTCTTCAGATATTCTAAGAGATAAAGTTTACAAAAAAGGTGATACGGTTTATTTTTTACTTTTTTCATACAACAATCCGGATACAATAAAAGCCTTTTCTGGCGAAATCCTACGACACAAAACAAACGCTGACCATACTGTAGAATATGCAATTAGAATAAAGAATGCATTCGAAAAAAGAGAAATGCTTAAAGATTTCTTTCATAACAATTGGTTCAAAACAGCAATCAAATCACACGACATTCAAGATTCAGTATTAAACGAAGGAGTTAAAATGTTTTCATTCGTTGATTCCGAATTAGTACAAGAAATCGAAAACAAAGATTTTAGTTACGGAAAATACAAAACATTCTTTAAGAATCAATCAGATAAATTTATTTTTTGGGTAAACGAAGCATTTGTTTTTGATAGACATTATGATTCTATGACTTATCTTAGTAAATTAAACTTTATGTCAACTTGTAAGTGCTTAAAACAACTACACGATATTGTAGTATCAAAACACAATGTTCAAAGTGCAAGTAAAATATATACAAATTCTACACAAAAATTTATTCAAGACAATAAGCCTATGATACTAAAAATCATAGATGACATGGGTCCCGAATACGAACATTACAAGAAAACAAATAAAACTATTTATGATTTTTTTGATGACTATATTTTAGGTAGACCAGCAAGAAGAATTGAATTTAGTAAAAGTAGAAAGAAAAATGTTTTGTATTATACAAATCGAGACCTATACAGAGAAAAGGAAAACCGAGATTGACCTAATTTACGAAAAGATTAAATAATATAAATCTTAGGTCTTTATGAGTGCAGGAGAAACGCCAAAAAGTGAAGTAACGAATTATATTGAAAGTACAATAGGTAGCTCAACAAAAATAAATCTACCAGAAGGTCCGAAATATAAAGAAAATGGTGAAAAAGATGGAAATTCTAAATTTGCACCATTAGAAGGAAAGCAATCTATGTTGCATTCTCTTTCTGTTCTTCATTACAATGATTTTTTTGAACAGGGTCCTGGAATGGCGGTTGACAATTTTAATGTAAAAGAAAGTAGATATTTCAGTGGTAATCGAGCTAAAGGATATAGAAATCCAACCGGTTCTAATATCGTTTCAACCTTTGACGAAACGATAGTAACACATGCTATGGGATATAAATGGGGTGACTTTTTATTTGTAGATGACTACGGAAAAGTACCTAATAACCACTTAATTACTCTTAGAAGGTTTCCTCAACCAAGTAACGATAACTTACTTAATAATTTACAAAATCCAAATAGAGATGTTTCTAGATTATTAACTTATTTAGATGGTGAATCAAATACATTCGATTCAATTTTTTCTTTCAGTGCCGGTTTTAATTGGAAAGAATTTAAAAGTGAAATTCAAACAATGGAAAAAGCGAAAACTGGATGGGGTGGAATGGATATGTTAGGATATGCCGACACTAAAGGTGGATTTGCAAAAGAAAAATTACAAGGTAAAGCCAAAACTGATTTTGACCCATATACTGCACACGCTAATAATTATACTTTTGGACCAATAGATGTTATTGATTCAATAATGACTAGGGATAAAGGTGTAAACTTTACACAAGATATAACTTTAAAATTTAGATATGCAGTAAAATCATACGATGGTATATCTACAAAAGTTGCCTTTTTAGATATCATAGGTAACATGTTAAATATGGTTACAAATAAAGCACCTTTTTGGGGAGGAGCTGTTAGATTTACCGGAGGGGGTGGACACTCAGGACCAATGGGAGACCCTAAAAAGTTGAAAAACGGAGATGTTGATGGATTCTTAAAATCTTTTATAGGAGATATTACAGATAAAATTTCTGAACCTTTTAAGGGAGGATTAATGAAAGGTATAAAAACTCTGGCAGGAAATGCAGCGGCAGCAATGTTAGGTGGAGGATTAGACACATTAGGTAGACCCGAAATGTTTTCTTTACATTCGCTGTTAACAGCAAATCCAACTGGTGAATGGCACATAACCGTAGGAAATCCTTTCAATCCAACTATGATGTACGGAAATCTAATTTGTTCAGATGCATCTTTCAGTATGGAAGGACCATTTACTGCAGACGATGTTCCTAGTTTTGTAAACTTAGAAGTCAAATTAAAACATGCAATGCCTAGAGATAAATATGGTATTCAAAGAATGTTTAATTTTGGAGGTAGTAGATTTTATGGTAGTAATACTGATTTTGAAAACAAATCCTATTACCGAAATAGAGGGGGTAGTAAAGGAAAAGGAGGCGGAAGCAATCTTGCAGCAAAAGTAACAGATAGTAGCATAGATTTTTTAACAGGCAGTAGTAGATATCAAAGCAACGAACCAAGTAAAGCATCAGCATAATGGAAAATTTAAAAAGTAAAATAACAATAGTTAAAGACAAAACAACAAGTACTGTTGATTTTGCAGAACCAACATATGTTCCAAATTACGAAAGTGAGCATTTTCTTGTTAAGAAATTGATAAGAGTTTCTGAAGAATATGACCGTAGAGTTGATTTAATATCCTTAGCGGTATATAATTCTGATGACTATGCAGATATAATTTTAAAATGTAATGAAATATCGGACCCTTTGAGTATAAGAACGGGCGATGTTATACTTATTCCAGAATTAAATGGTGCCAAGAAATTTTACAAGAATCCGAATAAAGAATCTAAGGAATCTACACAAAAATACATTGATTCTACTAAGAAAAGTAAAGTAGATACTAAACGTTTAGAAACGCTTGCAAAAATTAGTAGTAGTGTTAAAAACGGTTCGAAAGTAAATGTAAAACCTAATGAACTTAAACCGGGAGAATCTAATATTGAAATAAATAAAGAAACTAACAGTATTAGTGTATAATGATAACAGGAAGCAAAAATTCAGACATATTGACAATCAAAGAACCGGCTGTTGTTTTAGAACAAATGGAAGTAGGTAACGTTGAAAGTGAATCACAAACAAACGCGGATAAAGAAAAGTATATGGGGAACAATACCCCACTTATAAAAATCAACGGGTATGAAATGGATTCTAAATCTATTATCAAATTCAAGATAAATTCTAAAGATTTTGTTCCTACAATAGATTTATCATTTGTAGATACTACTAAGCAATTTCAAAATGATTTTCCTAAAGATGGTGATTTGATAGAATTGTATATTAGAAGTAGAAATAATACTGCAAAAAAGAAAATAAGAATAAATTTTGATATTCTTTCTATAAAAGGACAATCATCTAAAGGTAAAAATATTTATACTTTAACAGGCATAATGAAAGTACCTAACTTATTTAGTGAAAAACAACTATCTTTTTTAGAAGACACTTCGTATAATCATTTATTGTCTGTTTGTGATGAAATAGAATTAGGTTTTGCGTCCAACGAAACACTTACTGATGACACAATGCCTCGTTTCAATCCAAACAATACAATAAGAGATTTCATAAAGAAAACCGTAGATTATTGTTACAAAGATGAAACTAGTTTTTTTACTTCTTATATTGACTTATATTATTACCTTACATTAGTAAATGTAAATACTCTTTTTTCTATGGATGAATCTTTAGAAGATGGAGTTGCTGATATAATAACAGCAGCAACACAAGATAAAAGTTCGGATACAGAAGGTCTTAAAGGTAACGACAATAAAATTATTTTGTCTAATCACGATAATTTTAACAACACAACAAATTTCATAAAAAGATATAGTCTTTTCAATAATTCAGGTCAAATATGGATGGCAAATGGATATAAAAGGTACAGTCAATATATGGATATGGATACCTATGAATTTCAATCTTTCTTTGTTGACCCTTTAACAACTGAGGGTGCAGAAAAAAACTTAGTTATTTTAAAAGGTAAAGCCGGAGATACTTCATACGAATTACAAAATAAATTTTTATATCAAGGTAGGCAATTCAGTACTTTAAATGAGGGAAATTTACACCCAAATTATCATTATGCTAAAATTTTGAATTATCAAAATAACGAAGAATTAAATAAAATGGGACTAAGTATAACTTTACAAGATATATCTAGTTCTATATCAAGGTATAAAAGAATTCCGGTTGCAATATACGAAAGGGATAGTGGAGAAATAACAAATGCTGGTATGGCATACGGAGATGCTGAAAGAGGAACACAACCAGAAGATGACGGCAATAAAACAAATAGTCAACAAGACTTTGTTGCAAACAGTTTTATTAGTGGTTTTTATGTTGTTAGGGATTTTTCTATTAATTGGGATAAAAAAGATGGATTTACACAAACAGTTAATCTACTAAGAAGGGAATGGCCAATGCCTTATAGTGCTGGTGTTGCAAAAAATAAAAATTAAAAGATGTTGGACCCAAGAAAATATACAGATAAATTACCTAAAAACGAAAATAATTTTTTTAAAAAACAACCAAGAAATGATGATTTTATGTCATTGTTTCAAGACCCTACTACTTTAGGATTTAAACTTTTCTTTTTTAACATAGGGGGTGCAACTAAAGATGTTGGGTTGAAATTGAAAGATTTAAAATCTTTATTTAAAAAAGGAGCATCAGTAAAAGATAGATTAGATAGTGCCTTTAAAAACGTTGGTAAATTTGTAGATACAACACCTATTATAAATGCAACAGGATTATTTGGTAACGCACTCAATCCTAATTCAGCACTCTACTACTTAGATAAAATGGGAGATACTGCTCGATACGATATGCTTGTAGATTTTATAGAAACCCTCAGTAAAATAAATTCAGAATATCCCTGGTACTTTCAATCGGTAGCCGGATTAAACGATACTTGGTCTAGAGATTATAGTAAACCAAAATTCAAAAAAGAAATTACGATTACTTGTTTAGAATCTATTGATTTAAGAATAACTGCATTGATGGATTTATATAGAAAAATTGCATTTGATTGGAAAAATAGGAGAGCCATATTACCGGAAAATCTTAGACAATTTGAAATGTCTATAAAGGTTTATGATATGAGAAGATTTAAAACAAAACCGAATGAAATATTAGGAGTTCCTGTTGGATTTAATTCAAATAAATTTAGATTAAATTCTGAATTTTTAGGAGAAGATTATACAGATACTACACAAATTACATTTAATTTAGGACATTGTGAATTTTTACCAGATGAAAGTGGTGCAATGTTAGGTGATGTTTCGAATGTTGCGTATGAAAATGTTGCACAATCTATCAAGATTTCATATTCAAGTATAGAAGAAGATAACCTTTATCGAATTTTAGCAACTTTGAGTAAAAAGAAAGAATACTATAAAGTAAAAGATTACATGAAAAAAGAATTAGAAGCTATTGGTAATTTTTCTAATGAAACTAGCAATCCATTCAATCTACCACCCGAAATGAACGGGGTTTTTGGTTCACTAATAGATGACATTACTCAAAATATTTCCAGTAAAGCTGCCGGATTAGTCAAAAATAAATTATCTTCTTTATTTTTAGGTAACGTTTATGGTTTTAGTGCTGCAAATCTTATAGGAAATGCACAAAGTCTTATTGCAGATGCACCGGGTAGATTAATAAACAATTTACGAAGCAAAAAAGCAGACGAAGGTTCGGATGCATTAGGTAGTATTTTTCCACCAACATCAGAAACACCAGACCCTGACGATTTAGGTAACATTTACCCACCACCATCAGAAACACCAGACCCTGACGATTTAGGTAACATTTATGAAAATTAATTATGTTTAAAGATATAACACTAGGAACTATATGGGTTGGAGAAGTCATAAATACAGGTGACCCTTTACAACTTGGAAGAATTAAGATAAAAGTATTCGGTAAATACGATGAACTTGAAGAAGAAGTTATTCCGTGGGCAATTCCATACAATCAACTTTCATCGGGAACAGTTTACATACCGAAAATAGGAGAAATTTGTAATGTTTTTTTCGAAAACGGTGATGAAAATATTCCTTTCTTTATGGGGATATCTAAAACAAATGATGACCTTTTAGGAGAATATGCCGAAGACTATCCAAAAGTTTGGTCAATAGTTTATGACAAAAGAGCTGGGGAGGATGCATTAGGAGAAGTATCCGATGAAAGAACACTTGAAATATTCTACACAGAAACGCAAGGATTGATTATTAGAAAAAACCAATCCTTTATTCAATTCAAAAATGAAGACGAAAGTATTTTACTTACTAATGGTTCAACAGGAAAAGTTGTTCATATTTCAAATGATGGAATTAGTTTAGGTACAGTAGGAATAAGTTTAGAACCAGCAGTTCTAGGAACTACTTTAGAAACTTTACTTACTGAATTGATAACTGAAATAGGACTTTTAGTAATACCTACACCAGCAGGACCTGCTCCCGTAAGTAGCGCACCAACATGGGCAAATGTAGAAGCAATTAATCAAAAATGGGTAGATTTTAAATCCTTGTTAGTAACCTTAGATAAAGAAAAAGAATAATGGGACTCAAAGAAGACTTAGAAAGTGCATTTCAAGATACACTAGACAATAAATTAGAAAGTAATGACCTTGCTAAGGCAATAACGGCTGCATATGAAAAAAGTGCAAAAAAAGCGAAAGATATAAACAATAATACATATAGTCCAATTACGTTTTTGCCACTAGAAACTGCAATAATAGCTGCATTTGATTTATGTTTTGCTTTAGGAAAAGCCGGAACACCAGTACCTTTAGACCTTAATCTTGTTTCGGCATCATTAGTTGCTGTTTGGCCGTTAGCCACAATTAAAATGCCGGCAAAACCACCACCTCCGATGACTAGTGTAACAACCGGGTTGACACTTGTTCCTGGATTTCCACTTCCTGTACCACCAATTCCAGACCCAGACCCAGATGACCCAACTATTGACGAAATAGTTAATGCATTTTTAACAATGTTTGAAAACCACGCAAAAACATTAACATTCAATCTCATTGGTTTTGGGCCACCTACACCAGCAGGGGTTCCAGTACCGATTCCGGCATTTCCTGTTTTGGGTGGATTAACTCTAAAGTAATCCTTTTATAGTGATTAAATAACTTATAACTTTAAAACAAATAAAAAATGAATGAGCAAAAAGTAACCTATGGCGACCCATCAAATATTTCTGTATTTGAACAATCATCAAAAAAACCTTTAATTTTAGAAAACGGTAAACTACTTTCAAACGAATCATATGCCGAAGACATGTTAAAAGAGTATGACAATTCTTTCAATAATCTACCTAAAAACCTTAAATACGAAATCGGACAAGCTATTGTAGGTACAATTTCACAAATTTCTAAAACCGATATACTACTAGACATTGGCTCAAAAGACTTTGCTTACATTTCATTAGAAAAGGATAAATTAAATCCAGAATCATATAAAATAGGAGAAGAAGTTGAAGCATCTATCATTGATACTAAAGAATATTTAAAAGCTAGTATTGTAGAATTCATAAAAACGAATCTTTACAACGAAATGAAATATTCTGAAAACGAAACGGTTTATGATGCAGAAGTTCTAAGTTTAACAGAAAATGGGTATGTTCTTAGTATAGAAGGTGTTCAGGTATTTATGCCAGGTAGTTTAGGTGGAATAAACAAATTATTAGATTTTCAAACATTAATAGGTAAAACAATAAAAGTTATGCCAATTAAAAATGAAAATGCATATTCTAAATTTAAAGACCAATTAATTGTTTCACATAGAGCATATTTAGAAACTTTAATTCCAACAGAAATTGAGAAATTAGAAATAGGTGCAGTCTATACAGGAACTATAACAGGGACTAAACCGTTTGGTATATTTATAGAATTTAACAATGTATTAACCGGAATGATTCACAAAGATGATTACGATGAAGTTCTACTTGAACATATAAATAAAGGAGAAGTTGTTCCCGGAAAAGAAATTGATTTTTATTTAAAGGAAATAGTTACTAACAGAAAAATAATTTTATCTAGGTTAGTAGTTGACCCAAACGAAATTGCAAAACCTAAATTTGAAAAAGGAGATGTTGTTGAAGGTAGAGTTGTTAAGACTGTAAAGTATGGTAGTTTTATTTCTTTAGGTAAGAATGCAACCGGATTGCTTCACGTAAGTAAACTAAAAGATGGTGTGGAATTAAAAAAAGGAGATAGACACAACGTAAAAATACTTGACAATAAAGATAACAAATACGTTTTAGAATTAACTTAAAATATAATTATCATAAAATCGTTACAAAAGGCAATCGAAAATGGTTGCCTTTTTTTGATTAAATAAGAAAACTAACGCATTTTATGAACCAAGAAAGAGATATGGAATTACACGATACTAAAGTTGGTTTAGAGATTGAATTTGTAAGAAAACCTACCTTTAATTTAGGAGAAATTAAAAAACAATTTTCAAAACTTTTAAAGGCAAAAATTAATATAGAAAAGGAACACCATTCTGAATTTGTTCCTACCGATAATCATTATAAAATAGAACCAGATTTTTCTTTAGGTGACCATTCTGTTGAATTAGTAACAGGACCACTTGATTATAATCATGCTAAAATAGTACTAATAAAAGTATTGAGGTGGATTAGAGAAACACCTGAAGTAAAAACTACCGATAGATGCGGTGTTCATTTGAATTTGAATTTTCCTGATACTGATTACATACAACAAATTGACATTCTTAAATTTATTTTAAATTTTGATGAAGAAGAAGTTTATAGTAGATTTCCTAAAAGAAAGGATAACATATATACAAAATCAATAAAAGAAATAGTTCCTTTACATAGTAACTTTGATTTTAAGACAATAAGTACTAATAGAACTAGTTTTGTTTATCCTATTAGCAAGTACTATGGTGTTAATTTTGAAAAGTTAAAAAGTAATTATTTAGAATTTAGGTATTTAGGTGGTAGAAAATACGAAGAACAACAATCTGATATCTTATATCTTTTAGATTATTTTTTAATGAGTATCAAAGAATCTTACGAAAAAGACGATAGTGAAATAAAGGAAAAACTAATTAAATTATTAGAACCAAAGAAAAAAGTATTTTTGGCTGGTCAAAATTATTTTAATTTCAATAATATATTTAAAAATATAGAATTCAAAGTAGATACTAGAAATGATATCGAAACACTAAAATTGTTTTTTCCTCTTATGTGGAGAGATTTATTTCCTATTCTTATTAGAATGAAAGAAGTTAAGTATAATATGAAAGGTATAATAAATTATGATACTGATAATTCTTGTATAGAATTTGCAGGATTTATAATTAGAAGAACCTTAATAGAAAATCCAAGAATTCTTTTTTATAATTGTAGGTTATTAAATGTAGTTATGATTCAAACACCTATACACGATTGTGTGATATCTAATTCAGATTTAGACGGATGTAATACTAGTAATTCTAAATTCAAAGATAGTAGAATAAAAAATGAAGAAAATATCAATGCTGAATTCAAAAATTGTTATTTAGATGGCGTAGTTGTAATGGATTCTTACATAGATGATGGTATTTTTAGAAAGGGTTCGTATTCAAATACTGAAATTACTGAAAACACTATCGTAGTTGACGAAGATGTTGAAAACCTGGATGAAAAGGAAGATTAAAATAAATTAAATACTTTATGACTAAGCAAGAATTTTACGATGAACTTAATACAGCAATAACCGTTGGTTGTAGTTTACCATTTTCTGTTCCAGAAAAAGCAATAGATAATTTAGTAAAATATTCAGCTCAATGGTTTCATAGAAATTGGGATGATGGTGTAGAAAATATTTACCTATCAATTCCAGCATCAGTATGGAGTACAAATGAAGAATTTAAACAAACTAGAAAATTAACATTACCTAATTGCATATATTCAGTTAATGCTGTTGCAAAAGATAATACATCAAAAAGACAAATGGGGGGTGGAAGTGCTGACTTTTCTTTTGATAAATATATGACTTCTAATTTTGGAATAAATGGAGGAATAGCAGGAACCGAAGATTTGATGGGGACAGATGCTGTTTTAGGATATGTAATTGCTTCTAGTTGGGGAGATTTAACTGACCTTATTTTAAAATATCCCATAACATATACATACAGCAGACAATCAAGTAAATTATTTTTAAAAGGTTCTTTAGAACATTCACCAGATTTTTTATTAGATTGTGAAGTAAGAGCACCTTTAGAATCACTTTATAATTTAGATTTATTTTTTAATTATTGTTTAGGTCAAACTAAAATGCAACTTGCAAATATATTAGGTACATTTACTATGGACTTACCTGGTGGTGCAACTATTAATTACGATAGATTTTATGACCAGGGAAAAGAATCCGTAGATGAAGTAAAAGAAGAGGTTAAAAGTATGAGGGGTGGTAGTGACTTTATCTTTCATACAAATGGACTATAAAAATAAAAGAATAAATGGGCGCAACAGATATTTATATTAGAAGACCGCAACGTTCTTTATATAGCGAAAACGATGTAGAAACTAACGATATGTTAATTATGTTTTTACAACAAATTGAAATGGTTTTGGGAACACCACCTTCAACTGTTTTAGGTAAAGCCGATTTTGGTGTTGGTTTACATTCTTACTTATGGGATTTTAATGTAGGGGAAAGTGAATTAAAACAAGCTATAAATCAACAAATAAATCTAAATTGCTCATTATCAGGAGAATTTAGTTATAAAATAGATGTTGAATTTTTTGAGGTCGGCAATAGTGATTCAGCTGTTATTGATATAACCGTAGAAGATGACAATTTAGTTAGAATGGTTGTCAATTAAATATAAAAAACAATTGTTCGTAGATGTCAAAGAAAGCAAAAGACCAAGTTAATAAGATTATAGACAAAAGTAGACTGTTCGATGGTCAATTAAAAGAACAAATAGAAACGTTCTTAATCAAAGAATACGAAAAAAGGGATTTAAACTTTTCTCCTTCAAGTCCTTATGGACAAATTATTGATGTACTTAACGAATTAAACAAATTACAATATTTTTATTTAGAAGATTCTTTGAACGAAAGAAATCTTTTAACTGCATTCAAAGAAAATTCTATTTTAGGATTAGCAAGATTAACGGGACACAATCCTAGTAGACCGATTAGTGCAAAAGGAGAAGTTTCTCTAAAGATTAAGCCAGGAATATCTAACGAAATACCGGGACCAACTGTACAAGTTCAAAATTACAGTAAAATATTGTGCAAAAACAATCAAAAAAATTATCTAATAATTTTAGATTCTGATTCAGTTTATGTACCTAAAACTAGTTCGAAATTATTTAAGTTTCAAGTTGTTGAGGGAGAATTGAATACTTCTAACTTTATAGGTGATGGTACTGATTTACAATCTTTTAATATACCGACCAGATTTGCCGAAATAGAAAATGATATCATTACTGTTTTTGTAAACGGCCAAGAATTTAAAGGTTTCGAATCTCTTTATGACATCAAAAAAGATGAAAAAGGGATTATAATAAAAACAGGAATTAATGGTGGGGTCGATATATATTTTGGGAATAGAGATTATGGTTATATACCAGAAGTTGGAGAAGAAATCAAAGTGGAGTGGATTGCTTCAAATGGTTCGAGCGGTAATATTGGGGAATCATCATCTTCTGTTTTGTTTGAATTTGTCGATGAAGTTTCTGATGGATTTGGTGGTGAGTTGGATTTGAATGAAATTTTTGATATTAGTGTATCTAAAAAAATAACAATGGGGGCTGATGCAGAAGATAAAGAACTTACAAGATTTTTACTTAACAAAAACAGTAGAGGTTTAGTACTTGCAAATCCTACAAATTATACAGCATTTTTATCTAAATACAATCAATTTAGTTTTATAGAGGCATTCAATACTTTTGGTGATGAATATTTAGATGATGATAATGTAGTATATCTTTTCTTATTGCCGGACATTACAAGAAAGGTACAAAGCAATTCTGATTACTTTAGTACAGACATTAACAATTTCTTTCTTACCGAAGAAGATAAAGATGCAGTTTACGATGTAATCAACAAAAGTGGTAGACAGTTAATTTCAACCGAATTAGAAATAATCGACCCAGTAGTAAAGTATTATGCACTAAATGTATTCATTAGAGTATATGATGACATTATTAGCGAAGAGACAATAAAAGCAGAAATAACAAATATGATAGGGGAATATTTCTTAAAATTAAAAAGAAGAGATAAGATACCTCGTTCAGATATTATGAAATTGATAGAAGACGTTGATGGTGTCGATTCAGTATATCTTGAATTTGTTTCTAAAGATAATGAAGAAGCTATTTTTAACGGTTATTACTTCAAGAAAATTGATTATAATAATATAAGTGCAACTAGTGCTTTAGTAAAAGCTGTTAGGGAAAATAACGATGTACCTGACTTAAATGTAAGTAGTTCAATAGAAACAAATGAAAAAATTACACTTAAAGCCGGAGAAAATCCAAGTCTAGGTTTAGATGAGTTCGGAGATATTACAATAGGAAACAAAGAATTGCCAATCATTAGAGGTAATTTTACAGATAGAAATGGCATTTTATATGCGGATGGTATAAATGGTGATAATTTATCAGCACTAAATATTGTAATTAGGGAATCTATACCGAGAAAATAATATATAAATATGTCAATTAAAAAATCTCAAATAAAACAAGCATACGAACCAGCAGTTCAAGAAGAATTAGACATATTCAAAAAAACTATGTCCCCATATTTGACAGGAACAGAAAATGAAATTATGCAAGGATTTTTGAAAAGATTAGAAATGATTAAAATGAATAATTATTATTCAGTTAGACTTATTGAAAATTTATATAACTATACCGAAGAAAATCCAAATAAATAATATCAGATGTCAATTAAAAAAGAAAACTTACATTTCTTTAATAAAAAAGGAAACAACTTAAACTTATTTTATGATTCTGTTTCTGGATTGTACAAAGGAAACTATGTTCTTAGTGAAGATGCTGTTTCTGTGGATTTAATTGAATCGGAACAAATAGTTATATTAGAAAAAGTTTATAGTGCAGAATATCAAAAATTTATGTACGTAAAACCTACAAACGTAGATAACGATGCACAAGAAATAATATTCGAAATAGATAAAACTTCAACAGACGAATTCTTTACGTTTGACATCACTTTAGATGATAAAACATACTATATAAACAAAGGAACTAATCAGTCCGTAGGTGCGACCTATGATGCCTCATTTACAGATGTTTCGATTGCAGGAGTTACCTATACAAATATACCGAATTCTTTTCAAATAAACAAATTACAGGAGAACTATTCAACGGCAAATATAGGCTTTTCATCGGAAGTTGAAAATTCATTTGTAGGTAAGGTAAATATGTTCTTTAAAACGGGAGCAACTAAAGTTCAAATAGGAGAAGTATTTTTATTTGTAGATACAGTAGCAGAAGATACAAGATTGCCCTTGATGTTAGAAACATTAGGACATACTTTGAATACTAAAGATTTCTTGATATTTGATTCTACTAATGTAAACGAAGAAGATATTGATTTTGCAGTTGTCAACAAAAAAAGAAAAGAACTTTTATTAGAATTTCACAATATTTTTCCGTATCTTGGTTCATATAAAGCACTTATTAATGTAATTAAGTATTTCGGTTATGAATCAGTTACTATAAAAGAATATTGGAAAAATGTAAAAGCTGATTCAGAAAATTTTGGTAAACTAAGACCGGTTGATATAGAAAGTGTGTTATTGAATTCTAATAATACAAAAGAACTTTCTGACTTGTTTCCATCAAAGGTATATTCAAAGACTAATAAATTTGGTATGTACTATCAAATCACAGAAGAAACTGGAAAATACGATGAAGACGGTTTACCTATAACTAAAGAATCTTTTGAATTTACAATTGACGAAATATTAGTTAAATTGTATGCACTTAAAGACAAGTTAAAAAAGTATTTCTTACCACTAAACAGTAGGATAATTGATATTGTAGGTGAAGCGCTTTATTATACAAAAGTAGAAATAAATTATTGGAATTCAGTTAATAGGATTGATGATATAGATATAAACATAAATCCGACCTTTGACGTATTTCCACGCAAACACGGATTCATAGAAGATTTGAGACCACTGCAATGGTTAGGTGTAAAAATAAGTCCTGACTTATTATTAGATGGGTCAGCAAATTTAAAAGTTCGAGAATTTACTCTTACGGATTCATTTTTTCGAAATAAACTAAAAATATTTGATAGTGTTTCTGGTGTAGGTTTCGAAATAATAGCTGACTATAAAAGTACAAACAAAACAAATGCATTGAAATTATATGAAGGTCTTATTAAATTAGGAGCACCTTTCGATGAATTTTACATAACGGTAGATGATAATAAAATACTTTTTGTTGAAAAAGAAGATACTGGTGCTGTTTTAGAATCTTATGTAGAACAAGGGGCATATGCCTCATCAGTTCCTGTGCTTGGTTTCCAAGATTATCTAAACGGAGTTCAACCAATAAGTACTTATGCAAAAGCATATTTACAATTCTTTTTTGATAGAGATTTTAAATTGTCAGAATTAGACAACAATGAAAATATTCCTGTTGGATATCCTATAATTTTAAAAAATACAAGTTTTGATATTAATTGGTCAGACGCAAATGTTACTTGGAATAGTGTAGATGAAAAAAGACAATACAACGATTTCAATTTTTCAAGTGCATCAGGATTCCCGAGTGGACCAACTGCATATAACAATGGCAATGACCCACTTAGTGGACTTTCTTGGGATGATTTTGGCAATGCTAATTTCTACGAAATACAATGGTACATTTACAAAAAAGCAAATTCAGTTTCACCTTTTTGGTCAAGTACCGTAAAAGGGTCACTATCTGATTTTAAAGAATGGGCCGTTAATTTACCACATCCAGGAGATTATACAGTTGAATTGACTTTATTTGATATGTACGGTTCTTATAGTAAAAATACTGAAATAAATCATATTACGGTTGAACAAAAGAATCCTAACTTTACGGCTTGGAAAATAAAAGATTTGAATTACATTAAATGGGATGATTTAGAAGACCTAACTTGGGATGAAATGGGAAGTTCGTGGGATTTACCTTTCTTACCAAATACAAATACAGACGATGCTATTTTAGCATGGCATAGTATAGACAGGGTAGAATTTTATCAAAATCTTGTAAAACAAAATGCTATACTAAGAAGCGAAGGAGATATAAATTCAAAGACTTGGAAAAACATTGGAGATAATGTTACTTGGGATGATGTTGACCACTTATATTGGGATGATTTAAGTAGTACTTATACGAAATTCTATATCAAAGATTTGAATACAGGAGCTGCAGGAGCAACCGCAAATATTGTAGTAAAAGATAGTATAGGAAATACATTAGAAACTTTCGATGAAATTGTGTTGAATCTAACGGGAAATGCATATGTCGATTTAGTTCAACAATTAAGTTCTTTAGATGAAACTACCTATCCTATTTTATCAAGTTTTATTTATGAATATAGACCAATAGTGGACTACACAGTCGCAACTATTCATCAAATAATTGCAGTATCTAAAAAATTAGAAAAGCCAAAACGATATTTCTTTAGTAGTTATTATATTAACGATATATCAAATTACAACACACCAATGAATGGATTCGGTGCTGTTGGTGATGCTGGTTCTAGTTTTGATATTTACGGATTTGACAATTATTTTAATGGTACAACAGTAGCAGACCAATCTATAACTATTGATAATATATCTTATACTATTCCATCGAGCATTCAAACACTATCAGCATTGGCTACGGATTTGAATACGAATTCTCCGTTTGGTGAATGGGGATTTAATATAGTACAATCTTATCAAGGGGTAGGAGTGGCAAACAACGATGAAAAAATATTAGCATTTAAGAAAATATTGTCAAGTGATGAAATTAATATTATTAAATACAATAAGGTTTACGGGACTAAATATGCAAGAAGTATTACAACTAATGCAACTTGGAATAGTTTAGATGTTCTTTATTATCAACGAGATGTAAAGCCGTTTACTCAAATTTATTTTAATTACGACATTTCGTGGATGCCTGGATATAAAAATCCTAAATGGAAAATAACGAAAGTTGGAACAGGAGAAGAAGTATTTACTTGGTTGAATAAATATATGGTATATCTATTTACAGACGAAGGAGAATATAACATTTCTTTAGAATTAGAAGATACAAATGGTAATATAAAAACAATAACTAAAAACGGATTGATTAGAGTAAAATCATATAAATAAAAATTAAAAACAAAAAAGATGGCTATAACTATTACAACATTACAAGGTACAAGTTCATTATCAGCAGACAGAATAACTCTGAATGATAACTTTAAGATAAATACAGATGCTATTAATAATATTTTAGGTGTTGTTGATACAACAACAGGAACAATTGACAATACCGGAGTTGGTACAAACAATGTTATTAAAACCGAAGGTCTTACTACTTCAGGAACGGCCAATAATGGAATTGAGGTTCAAACTGGAAATATAAATATTACATCAGGAAGTTTTAGAGCAACAACAAATGGTTCTTTTTTAGAATTAGGTGCTGATGGTTCTAAAATTATTGATACTGTTGTTACCGTTAGTAGTGTAAATAAACACATTCTTGGTACAACTGGATTTGTAGGGACTCAAATTTCAGAAATGACAACTGCAGAAATTACTGCAATAACAAGTTTATTAACAACAACTAGTCCAAAAATACTTACTTTCGATTCAACACTTAAAAAATTGAAGTTCTGGAATGGTACTGCTTTTGAAACTATTACAAGTGTTGTTTAGAATGATTATAAATAACGACCTATTTTTAAAATAACTTGCAATTGTCGAATATTATTAGTATATTGTGTATATATAATAAAGTTTTAAAATATTAAATATAGAAAATAAAAAATAAAAATGAAAAACTTAGAACAATTTGAAAACCTTAATGAAAATAAAGAATCTGTTAACGAAGATTTTTCAGTAGATATAGGTGGTGGTGTTGATACATCAAATCCATTTTACGATGAATCTGGTAGACAGTATTCAGAAAAATTATCTCCTAAAGCAATGAAAGCACTAAAAGGAACTGAATTAGGTAGAGCAATTCTTGCTTTTGAAGATATAGTAGATGAATATATGGATTGGAAACAATCAGCTCCAGGTGGAGAAGAAGATGATTATTTAGATGTAAGAATAAAAGGATTAAAAGATTCAATCAAATATCTTAATAGCATTTAAGTAAAGCTATTTTTTACATTAATGATACTTTTTGTAAAATATAGTTTACAAAAACAACTAATTTTAAATTTTAAAACCTACTACAATTAGTAGGTTTTTTTCTTTGATTAAATAAATAAAACTAATATAAAATAATATGGCTACACCACTATTAAGACCTTTACGCACACAAGGTGGAACAATTTATGTTTTTAACAGTGCAGCAAATGATATTGCAAAAACTTTTAGTGATGACAATGTTAGATTTACATTTAGTAAATTTGCGGCTTTAGATTTACCTAAAGTTAATCAACCAAGTAGTAATTCTAATAACATAGTTTGGCAAGCATTAGGAAATAGAGCAAACACTACAACATCAACAACTTGGAGTAGTAATTCTGTTATTACGGATTTACTCGGTTCAAATCAACAACAAAATACTTATATAGCAAATAGTTTTCAAAATTACGTTTTGAATTGGGAAAACTTAGTTCTCAATAAAACTAATTCAGATGGTAATTTATACAATACAAGTACTAATCAAACCGTAACCGAAAGGATATTTTGGAAATGGTTATCCGATTTAGGTGCAATAAGATTTGATGATGCTACTTTAAATGTAGATTCAAATGTTCCTAGTATGTACATAGAAGAACCAGAAAACCTTTCTGATTCCAGTAAAGATACGTATAATAGAGTAGTAAAATATTTAGGTGATATTGACTTAATCAACAATGTCAACAGAGGAGGAGAAGCATATACACAAGTTTACTTACATATGCCATCAGAACACGGAAACACACCTACGGTTTTGTTCAATACACTCTCTGATAATAATTACAATCCTTCTTTGAAATGGACAGGGACAGGAGAAGATATTGAAGGTAGGACTGCAGCTGCAGACCCGAGAATGTCAATCAAAGCATATTATGCTAATGATACTTCCGGTCAGAATTATTATACAACAGAAAATACATTTGGTGCGATATCTAATAAAGAAGTAAGGGTTGCATCCGATTTAGGTTTTAGTAATAGATTCAATGTAAAATTGTCTAATATGGATGGTGCTGTCATTGATTGGGATAGTGCAAAATATACTAAAGTAACAAACAATGCTAATGTAAATTCTATTTCAGAATTGAATTCAACGGCAGAAGCCGAAAACTTTTCTTTCAATACCGTATTACTTTATTATGATGTATTCAACGTATCAGACGGTTCGTTAGTAAAAAGAAATCTTTATGGGGTTTTATTTATTGATGACTTTGAACAAACTATAAGTGCAGGTTCAGATTTAAAATCATTTTCTAAATTTAAACCTAATGCAATAACTAAATTAAATGGTAATGCATATTCATTAAAAACAAACATAAAATTTGATACAAGTGCCGATAACGTAGGTGTTGAAAGAAGTATAAATGAGTTTTCGACATTTTCAATGGATTTGTTTTCGGATGCAATGGTTCAATTACAGGATGCAACAGAAAATTTTGTTACACAAGAACTTTCAATACTAGGTTTAAATACCAAAGTAGATAATTTAGAAAAGTTTTATTTCAATCAAGCAACTATTGATGAATTGAATGCAAAAATTAGTACATTACAAACTTCTGTACAAAATGCATTGATTGCCTTAGAAAGTCCTACTACTATAATAGAATTAATTAGAAATAATAGTACAAGACTAAACAAACTTGCAGCCGGAGAATTGTCAAGTGATTTATCTTATGATTTAAGTCCTTTCGTACAAGGGGCTGGTTTGAAATTAGACAAGTCTGTTCCCGGAAAGGTAATAGCTAGTAATATAGTTCAAAAATATAATTTTTTCCCTATATGTTTTAATAATTCGACAAATTTGAATTATAATGCTAATAATGGAACAGTTCCAAACGTAGGAACAAACCCGGTTAATAACAATATTATTAATTTAGGTCAATTTACAAATTACTTTAAAAACTATTCGACTGAAAAATTAAACATAGATAACGATGTCATTATAAATATAGATGATAGTATTGAAAAGTTTAAAACCGGACAAGTTTTTAGAATTGTTTTCGATACTAATTTTTCACTAGCGGACACTAGAAATCTTTACATATATACCGATGGTGAAAATAAAAGACAATTAGGTGCATACAAATGGTTAATTGCTAAATTAAATAATGTCAATTTATCCGGAACAAAACCTATAATTGAAATAATTTGTACAAACGCCAATACGTATTCATTTACGATTGATGTTTTAAGATAATATTAAATAAATAAAGAAAATACAATAAACGATATGTCAGACGTAAAGAATAGTTTAAGTTCAATTGTGGACAATCTTATAAAACTACAAAGAAATAATACTGAAATTTTAACAAAACTTTCATCAGTTGTTAATAGTGATTCAGATGTAGTAACATTAACTTTAGAAGATATTGCAAATGACAATATCAAAACAGTAACTATTCCAAGTTTCGGTGCCCTTAAAAAAGATATCGAAAGACTTGATGAAAACATAACTCAAATATCAGCATTGAATAATAAAGATGCTAGTGTTCAATTACCAGACGGTACTTTTAGAACTATTGTAAAATCTACACTAAAGAAAAGTGCTGAAGATATTACAAGCGTTCAAATACCTACTGGTTTTCAATCTAAAAGTAATTGGTTTTTCGAATCTTTCTTGAATCCTCTATTGTATGTTGGATTGAATTTTCCAGCACAATTGAACCCTGATACAACAAAGGTTAAGATGCAAAAGTTTATTTTGAACCTAGATTCAGATGCAAAATTAAATATTTTCAATTCGCAAATTAAAAATAATCCTGACTTAACGTATTCTAACTTTTTAGACATTATCAATTCAAATGGCATTTTATACACTATTGACGATGACATATTAGATTTACCACCAGTAGAACCTAGATTTTTTGGTAACTTTTCTGTACTAAGAGTATTCGAATCAACAGAAAATATCGTAGTTGATGGTGTCGATTCTACAAAGAAAACACAAAAATTTCAATTAGACAAATTAACATATAACGATAAAAATTCTAGTACATTAGAAACTCAACAATTAAAGATAGGTGATTCTTTATTAGTTAATAAGAACGATAAAAGTACAAGATATAAAGTTACTGGAATTGATTTTGAAACATTTACTATTTCTGTTATTTTGGCAGAAGGTTACGATTCAGTTAATATAGGAGCTGATAATTTATCTTTTTATCCTGTTGAGGCAATATCACCAGAAATTAGAGTTGGTATTGGATTCAATGAATATCTTTCGGTATTTTTAAAACCTATAAATCCAGATTCAAATAGACCAGCTGATAACTATTCTCCCGGGATTAGTTTCTATTCTAATGAATTGACAATAAAAGACACGGATAGCATAATTAAAACATTAGATACATATTACCAAGAAAAGGTAGTTGATTTTGGAGCTGTTTTATTTTCTATGACACAGGAAAATATTCCACCAGTTTCAAAAGCAATTGTTCCTAATGTTCCTGAGGCTGTAGCAAACGATTTTAAAGTTGTTCAAATAAACAAACACGCAACGGATGGACAATCTAACGAAGATATCAAATCACTTAATAAAGAAAAGTTATCACTAAAAAGTGAACTAGGAGATTTAGATAAGGCGATTTCTACTAAAAGACAATCAATTTCTACTAAGAACTATAAATCAGATATTCAAAGAGATTCTGATGCCAATCAATTAAAAACATTAATAGAAAAAAGAGCCGCAACCGAATCACTTTACAATTCAGTTGTTTCAGATATTCTAACTAAAGCAGAAGATAAAACAACATCAACCGCCAATGCAAAATATAGAGTTAGAGGTTTTTGGCCTTTACCTACAAATAGGATTGCATCGGATGGTTCAGAACAAAGTGTAATTCAATTTAAGATTGAATATAGATATCTTACTAAAGGAGGGGCTGCAAATAATTTACAAGAATTTGACTTTACGGATGCAGACGGAAATACACAAAAAGGTGTTTATTCTAATTGGGTTTGCATGAAGTCTTCTTTAAGAGAAAGATTCTTTGATATAAATACTGGTAGGTATTATTGGAAAGAACAAAGTACAGAAAACGGAGAACAAGTTAATATAAATCAACTTGACATTCCAATTAGACCAAACGAAACAGTTGAAATAAGAATAAAATCACTTTCGGAGGCTGGATATCCAGCTAATCCTATTGAATCTGAATTTTGTAATATAGTTTCTATTGAATTTCCGGACGATTTAGGTATTTCAAAGGACATTTTATCAATTATTGATGAAACTAACAACGAAAAAGTAAAGGTTAGATTAAACGAAGATTTAACTGAAAGAGGTGTATATACGCATATTGATGACCAATTCGTTCAAAATAGCATAACTTGGAAACATCAATCGGCAAATATTGCTTCTGGTTTTCTTTCTGAAGAAAGAAACATAATTAGTTTATTAGATTATCTAAAAAGTTTAGAAGATAAGATTTCATCTTTAGAAGCTCAAATAAATAAGACCGTTGGTATTTTACTTGTAAAAGTAGAAGACGAAGCTGGTAATCAAAAAATTATCCAAAATAATACTAGCACTTCAATTTTTGCTGGGAACTATAAAGATGAAGTTTCGTCTTTAGATGAACCTAAAGGAACTATAATAACTAAAAACTATTTTATTAGAATAGAAAATGAAGCTGCAACCCCTATTCAATTGTCGGCTGCACTAGTAGACAATAATGCATCAAATGATGATTTCGGTAGTAAGTTTGAAAGACCCACATCACAATATCGGAATCCGAGTTTAGGATTAAGTAATCCTTCAATAGATGATTTGACTGCAACAGATAAATTGGCACAAAATTTACCTTATCAAAGTGCTCAAGTAAAAGGACAATTTATATATTCTAGAAATCAAGATATTACTGCGGTAAAAACTCTTTATAAGACTAATGGTTCGTTAACCAATGATTTTTACACATTCGATACTGCCTTAGTTACTGGAGCTGGAAATTATAAAACAGACAATAAGTTTTTTATATGGGATGGTACACTACCGACAGTTAGTGATATACAAGGGGAAGAGGTTGATGGTTTTACTTTCGCATCAAACCAAGTTTATGTTCATTGTCAGCATCCTGATTTATCCAATATCCCTTTTACTATAAGTCCAAGTGGGACATATCAAACAGTTGACGATTGGATATTTAAAAATGCAACAGTTTCAAGAAATGCTAACGAAAAAGTTGGTGACACAACAACAGCAACATCCTTTTTTGCACAAACTGAATATGCTAGAGGAACACTAGGTTCATATTCTGACATTACTAACAAAATATCTTTTCAAGAAAATGATAAATATTTATTAGGTAAACGTTCTTGTGGAAGTTATTTATATCTAAGTCCTTTAAATTATGATGACATCAGAGTTGATGGGAATGATAAAAAAAGTAAAAAAGAATTACCTACTGGTTCTTCAAGTGCTGTTGTTTTACAAGTTGTATATCAATATAGAATGACTGATTATTTTGGACCTGGTAAGTTAGGTATAGGTAAAATATCAGGTGAAGATGGAGTTACTCAATTACAATATACAAAAATTTTAGGATTGGATATATATTATGATGAAAGTAAATTTTCTTTTGACCTTGAAGTAACATCAAGATATAAATCTAATTCTATTGGTACATCAGACGTACCAAGTTCATCGTTTCAAAATACTATAAATCAAACTACTAATAGTGTAAGTCAAATTACACCTACTATTTCGTAGATGTACTTTACTAAAATTATTTTAGAAAACCTACTATTTCAGTAGGTTTTTTATTTGATTAAATATTGAAAATAGATACATTGGAATGGCAAAGGTATTCACAAATAAAACATCATATTCTTTATTAAAAACTAATCCTAAACTTACAGGAAATATCAAAATGGTAGTTGATAGTAAAGGTGATATTTTTATTGAAACTATTGATGCTAAACCAGAACTTACAAGAAACAAATACAAAAAAGTTAAATTAGACTTAGAAAATACTTGGTCTAGTTCAATTTATAATTTTTTCAATAAAGGTTCGATACCTAAATCACTTTTTTATGCAATAAAAGACGATGAAGATTTCTATTCTATAAAAACTGATTTTAGTAAACAATATTATACGGATTATCAACAGGGAGTTAAGCCAAAAATTTCTAAACTGTACGATGAGCAAATTTCTTACTTAGCGCCAATATGGTTAGAACCTAACGACATTCCGGAACATTTTGCAATTTTCAAGATACCCGAACCGGTTTCAGTTTCTACGAAAAATCAAGATAAAGATAAACCTTTCGATGAAGATACTGAAAAACAAATTTACAATGCAAACTATTTCGATACTTTCCCTGATGGAACAGGAGTAACGGGGGCAACTGCCAGTGATTATTTTTTCAATACTGTACTTTCTAAAGCAAAACTACATAAAGTTTTTGACTTGGATTCAGATTCTACATTAGGTAAGTATTTAAGAAATCACATAAATGATGCAGAAATGCCAGAAAGTTCTTTAGATATTGATTGGAATATAAATTCTAATAGTACAGTAAATGGCATATCATTAGAACAAAGTGGTTTCGTAAAAAAAGCATTAGATGTATTCGGTGAATCTTTTCCAATAGATAAAACAGTAACTGAATTTGATAATTTTGTTACAAATCAATTTCAAAATAAAGGAGTTGTGCATCCTAATATAATAAACTTAGAATTTTTATTCGATGATGAAGAAGATGATGATTTTACAGTCAACAGATATTTTGGTGTGTATTTTAATAAAAATGACATATCTAAATTTAATTTAGATAGTAAAGCATTCTATGATAAAAAATACGATAATATAGAACAGAATAAAGATATCGAATCTATTTTTTCGGTTGATGCGCTTTCAGATTCTAATATTGTATTAGAAAATAAAAAAGGCGTAAAACTATTTGTAGATTACGGTTCCGAATATAGCGTACCCAGTTCCGACATAAAAGGAGGTAGTTTTTTACCTTACGTATATTCAATAAGTGCCGGAGGTTCTGGAAATAATAGATTTTACGATTTAGAAAATAACTACGATTGGCAAAGTAATGAATTAATATTAAAAGATAAATTTATAAACACAAGAGATTTCAAAGGATTTAAAAAAGATAGTGTAGGTATAATTCCTTCTACAAAAACAAATAAATCTGGTAGGTCTTATTTTGAATTTAAAATTACAGGAACTATAACTTCATTTGAATTAAGAATAAAAGATGTAGATGAATACAAAGCAGATTTCAATCTAAATCAAGTTTTCGTAGGTGATGTAGGATTACCTAAAGGAACGTTTGTTGATAACAAGTTTTCTTTACAAGGGGCACCTGATGAAGTTGCAAATGCAATAGTTACTGCGATAAATTCATATTCAGATTCTGACGAAGATTTCAATATGTATGCAATTACTAAGTTTGATAAGGTTATTGTTTTTACTAGGGGAATTAACGAATATTGGAATAAATACAAATACTTGATTTATAGTGATGATATTAATTTTCCTAATGCTATTGAAGTACCTTATAAAACTTTCGGCAATCTTACAGATTTCAATACAAAAAGAGCAACACCTGGACCACAAGGTTCAACAGGACCTGCATTTTTAGATTACGATGCCATTGTTTCAAGTGCTGCATCTATGTTTATTAGTTCAGATTTTAGTATCTTAGAAAGTAATTTAACAAACGGAAATAATGTAAGTGAAAATAAAATAAGAATTCCTATTGAATTTAGTAGTTATTTTAATACATCTTTATTTTTGAAAACTAAATTTTGGTATTCTAAAATAGTATCAATTGATGGATATTTAGATGAACCCGTTTATGAAAATGGTAGAATCGTAGATTTTAAAAATTTCAATAGTTATAAAACTATAAATTGCACAGATGATATTTGGGTCTCTCCGGGAACATATTCAGAATTATATGAAATAGAAACTAACAAAGTAGGATTAATGTCTATGTATCCAATTAAACAATTTGATGTTGACCAATTTAGAAGTGAATACGGAAAAGATGGTGATGGTAATATTGAAAAATTGAATAAACAGTATATTGCCAAAGCTGGAAGTAGTGCATCACCGTTTATAACTTATTATCCTAATGCTGCTAATATAGCACCTAATATAACTAATTTTAAAGATACTGGATTTAAAAGATTAACAGGAAAAATAGATGAAGTAACTGGTGATATTCCAACTATTGATAATGAATACGATAGACTTTCAGAAAACGAATTGCCTCAATTGTCTATAAAAGGTAGAATTATACCTTATATTAATAAATGGGTTTATGATGATGACGGAAAAGATGTTAGAGAAAATAATTATAGAATGACTAGCAATAGTGCTTTTAGTTATGATAATTTTTCTCCTTCATCTAAAAATATTTTACCTGATTTTAGATTCTTTACTCACGAATGGTACTACCTACAAAAATATCCATATTACTTAACAACAAAAGAAAAGATTGAATCATTTTCTTATTTTGAAAATTTGATAGAAAAAGGTAGTTATGAACTCGGAGCTACGAGCAATTTAGGTATAAAAGATATAACAGAAGATAAGTTTATAGAATACTTTACCGAATATAAAGTAGGAAATTACTATTTTCCAGCAAAAAGAAAATATTCTATAATAAGTGGAGGTAACGAAGATTCGTTTGGTGAAACTTTTTTTAGAGGTTCAAAAATAAAATTCAAAAGAAGAGTTGAAAGTGATGTTGTATTAGATTCTAATATAGAAAACATAGGAGTTTTTAAAAGTGATGAATTCAATGGATATAAATTTAGTGCTATCTTAACTAACAATACAGATAATGCATTAAAATATTCTGTAATTGAAAATAAGAAATATAAAACTATAACTATGATTATAGAAGCCAAGTTGCAAGACTATTGGTTGAACTATGATGAAAGCAATACTTTCGGTGCAACGGCCTTACTTTTAGATAGAAGTTCATTGTATATTTTAGAAGATAAATTTGAGACTACTATCGGGTCCCGGGATAAGTATGCCGACATAAATTTGAATGGTTCAATTTCTCCTTTTTTAGAAATCTCAGGAGCTATTGTTAGCAACTTTACGAAAGATGCCTCTTCTGGTTTTTATACGATAAAGGGAATTCAAAATAAGGTAAACGGTTCTATACCTAATTTCATAAATCAAATTGTACCATTAGATGATGGTACTTATTCTAAAATAAGAATAGATGTAGATGCTGTTAGATACTTAGAAATAGATGACATTATTTCCGTAACAAAAAATACTATATTAGCCAAAAAATTTAACACAGTAACATATTTTACATTAAGTGGAATTGAAAACATAGTAAATACAATTCCTATAAATACGACCTTTCTTCCATTTTATCCAGCACCTAGTATTTGTGTAGATAAAATACCTACATATATAGGGGGTGGGTTTAATGCATATAAAGGTCTAATAAATGAACTAAGTTTTGCAACTATATTTGACAAAATAAATACAGGAAGTCCTGATATTAATTATCTTACTGTAGATGAAATAGGTGCGACTGCAGTAGAAACTAAAAATACATTCTTAATAGAATTTGAAGACTATTCTACTAATGTAAAAGCAGATTACTTGACAACCGAACCGATTATATTTAACGGATTGGCAAATACTGATTTTCAACCAATAGGTTCTAAAACAGTAGGTATGAACAATACTTATTTTTCAACTATGTTTAGATTCAATGGAAAGTTTAATCCAAAGGTCAATGATGTAATATATTTTAGTGAAGATTTTGGTACAAAATTTACAGATACAATAAGAAAGCAATTAAGATTTACAAATACAAATTTCTTTAGTACTTATCCAGATTTTGGTTTGTACAAGCAATTGTATATAAATAAAGTTAACGAACAAAATCCGTTAACAATTCTTACATTGAACAAAGAAAGTTCACTAAGACCAGAATTTTGGAAACCAAAAGAAATTTCCCTTGATAAACAAGATTCCTATATTTTTAGGAGTTGTTGGGACCACAATTTTCATAAAAGATACGAAACTAAATCTACTTTTACAAGTTTTCCGGGATATATCGAACCTAAAGAAGTAGGAAGTTTTTTAGCGTCTACGATTATGAACATAACAGATGATATTAAAATTGAAAAGTATGGTTCTTTAAATATTGTTATTGATAGAAATCAAAGCAATGTTATTTCAGGACAAATAAAAAATACACAAGAATTAATTGATACTATTAATCCAAGTTTAAAACCCTTGTTTGAAAAATACGTAAATAGTTCTTATAACTTTCAAAAATTAGATACCTTAGATGATGATATTGAAAGATATACAAAAGCAAATATTTTACCTAGATATTCTTCAAAAGAAATATATGCGTATGTAAAGTATAGTTCTAAATTATCAAACGAACCTATTTTAGAAACTAGTAAAACCGAACAAGAATTGATATTAGATGGATTTATAAAATTAAGAAACATAAGTTTTGTTCAACAGAAATTTAATGATTTTGATTTTAACTTTACTTATAACAAACCGAGTGATAGAAATGTAACCCTAGCTTTTATAACTAAAGTAACTACGGTTTAGTTATTGATTAAATATTCTAAGTTCGGGTATAATACCCCTTAAAATAAAGTTTATTGCATGGCAAATATACACATAAAAGAATTATTCGGTTCTGATAATATCACAGCTTTAACAGAAAAAGTTAATTTTAATTTTGACCAATTAATACTAGCCGGAGGTGGACCCGAAGGCCCAATTGGACCAACAGGAAATACTGGAGTTGCAGGTCCGGACGGAAGAAGAGGTTCACAATGGGTGGCCGGTTTTGGTCCTACTACAATTAATTTACCAACAGATGGTGTTTATAGAAAGAATGACTTTTTATTAAACGATGGTGGTAGTTTTGTAGGTGGTGCAACTGGTCAAGTATGGTACTATAATTCTACTACTTGGGTTGATTCCGGAATAAATTTAAGAGGACCAAAAGGAGACCAAGGAGTAAGAGGAATGGGTGCAATAGAATTCTTACCTGGACTTTTACAAGGTAGTAGTTTCGTTCCTAATTATACAAACACTACCACTACATCATTACAACCAACAATTAGTGATTATATTACTCAAATAATACCAGAAAACGACCAAGATGATTATGACAAAGGGGGTGTTGGTTTTATTAATGCCGGTGTAGATTTTGCAGCAATAGGATATGGTAACAATTCACTTGTTTTAGGTAGATATGCAACTCTTTTTCCAACCGGAACAAGTGGTACTCATTTAGAACCTCCAACAGGAGTTTTACCATTGATTGGTTTTCCAATTCAAGAGTCTAATGTTCCTATGCTTTTAGTTTCACAAAATGACTACCAAGACCCGAGTGGTTTAAACAATACTTATACTAATGGTATTTCAATAGGTTTAACTAAATCACATCCAGATGCTGATTATACATTAAATGATGGAATGAGAGGGATTCCTGCAAATTATTCTAGGTATTCAAATATTAGTATAGAAAATAAACATGATGATTTAAAGATAGCAACCGGATACCAATCATTATTAACTTTGTCTGCATCAAGTAATTCAACTTTCTTTAGACTTGGAAATACTATTGCAAGGACTGGACAAACTTTAGATGCTAGGAGTACTAAATTACAAACAGAACAATATACAAATTTTAAAATCGAAAATACTTTTTTTACAGACTTATCTGATATTAGTAATAATACTAGTGGAAAGGAATTCATAACTAATGCTCAAACTACTTTCTTTCAAAATAAGAAATTTTATGCATCAGATATAGATGGTAGTACAAATAACGATACTAGAAAATTAATTGCAAAAACTTTTATCGGTTCAGAAGATGAGTTAGATGGGGGAGCTAATGAATTAGTATTTGTTAATGGTGATTCACTTACAACTGACGCTGATGGTAAAAAGATTTCAAGGTCAATTGACCCAACTACAACTGGGACTACCCCTTCCGATTTTAATAAACGTTCTATGTTTGATTCAAATAATAGAGATTTTGCATTTAGAATTGGACAAACTACCGTACAACCAGGAAGAATGATTGGAGTTAATTCGAATGGAACACCTAATATAGATTCAAATTTTGCTAATAAAATAAACATAACCTATCAAGGTCAAGGATACGATACACCTTTTATACAGTATTCGGGTATAGATTTAACCAACACATATAACGGTTCGATATCAAGTGGAACATATGAAGGTTATGCGGCTTATGCTGTTATTCCAAATGATAGTGCATTAGAAAAAGTATTAGGTTACGACATAAAAGACCCAATAGGATTTTCATCAACAGAAAATAAAAGTGGTTCTAGGTCAATGTCGAGAATGGGTATATATCCAGGATTTTTTAGAAAAGACAAGACCGGTAATGTGTATATTGGTGATGCCGATGCAAGACAAAAGAAATTCTTTGATGTTGCACACAGAATGATGCCAACCGGTTCACTAGATGTATTCGGAACAGTAAGAATAAGAGAACAAGAAACAACAGATAACGGTGCAAAAGATGGATGGATAGTAGTAAACAAAAAAGATGGTATCTTAGGATTTCAAGACCCTAATGCGGCTTCAGGAACAGTTGGAACTGCTCTTTTTTCTATTATTATGTTTCCAGAAATGGCATCAAATAAGTTTAGTTTTTATGTAGAATCCAGACAAAAATTCGGAGCCTCTTCAACAGCTGTTGGAGACGGAAAAGCATATAACTATACAAATACAGTTGTTCCACTACCAACAGGAGGTACTGGTAGGAACTACCCATTTGCAGCATTTCCTGGAAAAGGTTCTGATGAATTGCAAGATTATTATATGTGTAACGGTGCAGTACTTGCCGATTCTAGAGATATAGTTGCAACGGGGCCTTTTTCAAAAATGAAAGGTATGAACATTTCTGCACAAAATGGAAGTTCAAAAATTCAAAATGGGACACCAGTACCGACTTCGGGAATTACAGATTTCGATTATGAAGTGAATCCAGATTTTATAGGAATTGCTGGTCAAACGCACATTACATCACCACAAATACCAGCAAGTGCAGGAACTTGGTCTGATTTTGTAGTTAAGTATTTTAACGATAAAGGTTCTTTACGTAATAGTGGAGGTGCTTGGGGATATAGTGTTTTAGCGGGTGCAGATGCAGATTCTAAATTTAGAGTTGTTCTACCTAATTATTTTGGTAGGGTTGCAAAAATGCAATTCCCAGATTCTGATTTAGTAGTAAGAGCAATTTCAGGCCACAAATTAAGTCAAGACCCGGGAATAGCCGGTGCTTATAATGCTACCGGTTATGCTAATGGACAAGCAAGAAATAATGGGTATGTTTATTACGGAACTAATAATAAATACAATGCATCTTGGATGATGAAAGGTATGTTTGATTCCACAGGATTTCCTTATCTTAGTGGTTCACAAACACCTAAGATGGCAATGCCAAAACATAGACACACTACTGGAGGTGATGACCCGCTAATAACAGATTCACATCTTGAGCCAAACCATTCTCATGGATACAGAGGGTTTAATGATGTTAGAAAAGACAATAGTAACAATGACCAAATTGGTGTAAAAAGTAGGGGTAATATTTCAACTGACCCTATTGATTATGCCGGTGATGCTGCTGGTGGATTTACACATTCTCACTCGGTTTCTGGTAAGACTAACTATACTGGCGATTTGGCTGGAGGTAATCCAGATGTTAATGACTATGATATAGACCATTACTATATAACAGGAACAGGATTCTCTAATGCTACATTTGTATTGGCCCCACATTTTGCATATGATGTTGATGGAATAACAGGTGGTGGTACTTATTCTAATTTTAGTAACTGGATAAAATACTCACCGAACGATAACGTAGATAGTTCTGCCGGAGCTGTTAATGGTGGTAAAGCTGATATATCAGGACAAAAATTTATTACACCACCATTTAAGGGTACTATAATGGCAATTTACCTAAAGGGATTAAGAAATCCAAATAGAGGAAATAGCATAATAACTGATTTACATTTTGTCGGTGGTGTTCCGACATGTGGAGAACCAACAAGTGCTATCACAAACGCAGATATGTCTTGGTATTCCGATGCCAACAGCAAAAGGTATTCAAAAGTACATTCGACATCAGCAATATATTCTGATGGTAAATTTAATACTACAACAGGAGCGAAAACGAATGAATGGTGGGTTGATAATTTCTACGAATATGGATATCAAGATATGTCAAGAAATGATGATACTATGCATCCGTATTCATTTGTAGATGCAATAGGACAGAGAAACACATCACGATTAGATTATAATACGTATAGTAACACAGATTCAAGAAAATATACAAATATGCTATATAAATCTAACATAACAAAAGAAAATGATTTCGATGTATATTCGTAACATATGAAAATAGGTAAATTAGAAATATCGACAAATACATTTATTATTGCTTTACTAGTAGGGGTTATTCTCCTATTAGTAAAATGCAATAATGATTCAAGAAATAATTTAGAAGCTCAAAGTATAATAAGTAAAAATAATATACAAGTACTTAATGATTCAGTAAATTACTTGAAAGGAAAAAATGGTCAATTTATTGCAGAAAGAGGTGTTCTTATTGCCGATAAAAAAGATTTAAAAGAATTAAATTCTGAATTGTATAATAAAATAAATGATTTAGAAGAATCTATTCCTAATCTTAAACCAAAAGTAGTAATTGATTATAAAACTAAAATAGAACACGATACAATTTATATAAGTTCTGATTTAGAATTGATTAATGATAGTTCATATATTGTAAACTTTAAAAAAGATACAGTATATGATGAAAATAATTCTAGAAGTTTAGAAGGGGAAATATCTATTGGATTACTTGTTGATAGTATTTCTAAATATAATAACGTAAAAGTTAGTAATGTAAAATTGACTAAAGACATAATAGATATGAATGCAACTTTAGTTTTAGGTACAAAGGATAAAGAATTGAAAGTTTGGTTAGAAAGTAAGTATCCTGGTTTTGAAGCTAGTAAAATAGAAGCTGTAACTTTAGACCCATCAATTCATCCTGAATTAAAGAAATTAAATAATAAAAAGTACAGTGTTGGTCCTTACTTTGGATTGGGAATAGGTCAGAATTTATATATCTTACCCACATTCGGAATCGGAATACAATATAGTATTTTCAAATTTTAACAAAAGACAATGAACGTATTTCTAAATTTAGACAGTTCTGATTTCTTACTCGAGTATATTTATACAGATTCGGCAAGTCCAGAAATAATAAACACAACCAATGCACCTTTTTACTTGATGCAAAACGGTCACGATGGGAGTTCATTGTTGATGAATCAAGATGCTTATGGTGCGACCTCAAATAATACAAGAAGTCGTTCTGTTGTTCAAATTGATACACCATCAAAAGAATTTGCTCTTTTAACACCTAATAAATTAGGTGCAGTATATAATGACTACGATAGTAAATTAACAAGTACAGCTTCGTTACCAGTAACATATGCAGTTGGTAATACAGAAGGAATTCAATACGATACTGTTAGATTACATTTTATTCAAGGATTTACCTTTAATGATTTTTTCTCTGGAATAAACATTGATATTAGTATCAAAGATAAAGCAGATAAAAAAATAAGTTTATTGAGTGCTATTTATAGAAGAGAAGATAATTTTGAAATAATGAATCCTAATCCGTTCTTATATTCGGGTAGACAATATTCATCTTATGTTGAATTTAAAATTCCATCATTAAGATTCTTAATTAATAGTTACAAAGTTGATTATGTTCAAGGTGCGGATAGTGATATACTTGCATATAAAATTACAAACGGAGTAGGTTTTACTGACAATACTCTATTAGATGTTAGTGCTGGTAAATTTTCAGATTTAAGAAAATTAGATAATCAAATTTATACTAAAAGAATTTCGGGTTCATCTACATCTATATCATCAAAAGATGATTTTGGTGATGTTGGAGTTTATGTTAATGAAAGCACAAGTGGAGATTTTATAGAATTTTATGGAACTTATAATGGTATCATATTTGGTGATTACATACAAAGTTTAAATAATAGTGGAATAGGTAATCATATTGCAGTACACAAATTGAGCATAACCGAACAATTACCTAATACGGTAGGAAGTTATAATATTGTAGGTAGATATAATCCATTAACAAATGTGCCAAATTTAAGTGATAATACTTTCTTAGCAAATTTTACAACTGGAGATTACTGGGTAGCAACAGAAACTGGATATTCTTCTCAGATAAATGCAAATGTAAAAAAAGGTAATTTTATTGTATATGACCCAAGTTTAGCATCGGCAATAAAAGTCACCGTTATTGATTCTTACGATATTCAAAATTATGCAAACATTTCTCAAATAATCAGAACAGGAGAACAAGAATTTATACAAGATAGTGATTTCGGAGAAGCAAATACATTTAGACCGGTATTAAAATTCGGAGGTAGTGCATTATCTTATAAATTGAATTATACATTACAAATATTCAATACAACTACTAATTCTACTATTGAAAAATCAGGTTCATATGTTAGTTTCGAACCTCAAAAATATGGAAAAGAATTATTGAAATTGAATACTAGAGATAATATTCAAGTATTTAATGTGTTCAATAAAAAACCAATAACAACAATAGTAAACACAAGTTCTGCAACTATTAGTAATGGCATAGAAAGTACAGATTTATATAGTAAAAACTTAACTGCATTCAAACAAGTTAAAAGTGTACATTCAGGAGTTACTGAAGTTAATATAGATTCGGAAGGTAAAATAACACCGAGTGTGAATCCAGATTCGGTAACAAATATACGAGGTCAAGGAACAGCAACCGTTTATATTTCACCCTTTGATACATTTTTACAGTTTTCATTATACGAACAAATTGAAGATAAATCTTTTAGAAGTATTGACTTGAATAAAGTAGGTACAATTTTTATGAATTTTACTAATAAGAAAGGTGAAATTATAAAAATAGAAAGTACAAAAAATAAAAATGTAGATGAATCAAAAGGTCAAGTTCTCTTTAGAATTAAATCTGATTTATACAATCAAGTTATAAATTCTGGAAATGATATATTTTTTATAACTTGTAAAGTTGGTAAAAATAGTCCAGAAAGTCCGCTATATACGGGTAGATATAAAGACTATGCAAAAATGATAGAAGATGAAATAGAATTATTAATAAATCAACAAAGGCAAGTGATAAGCGATTTGAATGAAAACGTATCAGATTTAGATAAAAGATTATTGATTTCAATAAAAGAAAACTTGGCTGCAAGTGCATCCAATGAAGAATTAGAAGCAAAGTTAATGAAAGTAATAAAATCAAATCTTACTAAAAGCTCGACAAATAAAGAATTAGAAAGAAAATTATTAGAAGCATTATCATTAACTAAAATTACAAAAAAACCTGGTTCGACAGCTAACGATAAAGCAATTGATGATAATTCAATGAATATAAAATCTAGTACATTTAATCCATATGGCCCAACAAGTATTAAAGGACCAACTAGTAGAATGCTCACACCGGTAACTGGACCGACAAGTAGAAGAGTTTCGGGACCAACTAGTAGAAATAGATAAGTTTATTAAAAAGTATTTAGTTATATGAGACACCTTGCAAGAAAAGATTTATTTTATATTGAATTTACTAAAAAGTTTATTCCAGATAAAATTGAAGAATTCTATAAACCATATGTAAAGAATATGCCAACTCAGTTGGAAAGTCCTAGAACTTTAGTAGAAAGTACTTTACAAGGTGTTACTATTCCTAGTTATCAATTTGACGGAGTTGAACAAGGTTTTGTTGATACTCTTAATAAGAACGAAATAAAAACAACTTGGCGAAGTACTTTAAATGCACAAGATTTAACAGAAAAAAATCTTACGTTAACTTTTAAATTAATAAATGGATATGTAAACTATTGGATTCTTTTAGATACTTTTTTCTTTCATTATGATATGAAAAATCCTGAAGCGTTTATTGGTGATATCACTTTAAGAATGTTAGATAATCAAGAAAACATAATGTTTAGTAGAGTATATCGAGATTGCATCTTAACAGGAATTAGTGATTTCGAACTTAGTTATTCTGAAAATATTCAGACATTTGAAACTTTCAACATTACTTTGCAATATAGTAAAGTTGAATCAACTTTTGCCAATCCAGGAAATCCCAATACATTTACCAGCAATCCCAGTAATTTTACAGGAAAGATAACTTGATTAAATAAAAAAAAGGATACTAAGTGAAGAAGTTTAAAAATATACGCAATCTGTTACCATTCGATACTTTGAATGAGGAAAAGAAAATGTCTTTAGGTAGGTATTTACAAGGTTTAAGAGATTTAGAAAGTGCGGCAAGGGATGAAAAGAATCCATTAGTTACAAGTAGAGCTACTAAAGAATATTATAATAGAGCTATGCAAATAGGTAATAAATCGAATCTTTTCGGTAATAAACTCAGGAGAAAGATAAACAAAATTAACAAAGAATTTGCTGTTTTGGGTAGAGGTAAAAAAACAAATATAATTGTTGCTGATAATATTGCGCTAATTCTAAAAGAAATTGAAAATCAAGAAAAATTAGGAATTTTTAATGAAAATGAATTTGCGGCAACACTCGGTTCTGTTAATGGAATGGGTGCTGTTGAAATACCGGAAGTAGGTGGTAAATTAGGTAGTGGTGATGTGTTCGGTGGAACAGCTGATGATGGCGTTTCGGTTCAAGAACCAGAAAAGACTATTTCAATGAAAAAATTCAAAAAAGTTAAAGAAGATAAAAACATTTCAGAAAAGGAAATTTATATACCATTAAACGATTTCGGAGACCCAGCTTCTTTAGTACAAATTTTAGCAACTGAATTATCAAAAGGAAATTCTGAAGACTTTTCATCTATCGTACCAGAATTAACTAAATTAGAAGTTAGTTACAACGGACTAGTAGATATAAAATCTTTAGATACTATTTCAAGAATATTAGATACTGATAAAAAAGTTCTAAAAAAGAAAATGGATAAAATAATATCTAAGAATATTGAAGTATTAGAAAATTTACAAGTAGAATTGTTAATAAAAGTAATATCAGACCCAGAATCTTTAAACGAAGGAATAGTAGGTAGAGCATTGGGAGGTATAGCTGGTTTTGCATTAGGACCAAAAATTGGAAGAGCAATTGCAAGAGTTCTTGGTATAGAAAAAGGACCACTTTTTAATGTTCTTACTTCAAGAATAGTTAGTGCGGCATTAGCTCAAGAATTGACAAAAAAATTATTTTAATTATGAAACCATTAAACGAATTCCTAAATGAATACAGAGACTATGTTGGGGAAAGAAACATAGAAAGAAAAAAGGAACTTTTGTCTGCTGAAAGAACAATAAATGATAATAAACTTCTTAGTAAAAAACTTAAAGAAAAAGGATATGTTGTTAGGGTTGATGGCCCTCTTTTTAGCAAAAGTGCAAGTGGTATGGACCGTATATCGGTTATTAACAAAGGAAAAGACATTTTCAGAATATTTCCACCAACGGTTCATAGCAAAGAATGGTCTATAATTTTGATGGAGGTAAAAAATGGATATATGTCGTATAAAAGGCAAAAAGACACTTATAATGAAAAAGGATTATCTTCAGTAATAAACAGACTTATAAACTTATTAGAATAAATTAATTATAATGCAATACTTATTTGAATTTTTTAAAGAGGATAAAAAGATTAAAAAACACGAAAAACTTTTAATTGATTCTGTTATTGAATTTATGCAAGATAAATTAAAATTCAAACCTAATAGAATAACAGTAAAGAAAAAGTTTTCTGATACACATATCGGTGATGTTGTACTTAGTGATGCATCTATAAATAAAGGTAAATTTACATTACATTTTAATCCAAATCAAGGTTATAGAATGATAATAGGTGCATTGATACACGAATTAACACATGTTAAACAAATATCAAATGGTGAACTTAGACCATCCGAAGATTGGAAATCTGTCTTATGGAAAGATGATACAGAACTTTCAGTTAAAGATTATAAAAAAGCACAAAAAAACTACGATAACTATAAAAACCTTGCTTGGGAAAAGGAAGCATACGATAATCAAAACAATCTAAAAAACGAATACATTTCTTCTAAGTATTTTAAAAATCTTAAAGGACAAGACGATACTTTAGATTTCATAATTGATAATATATGAAACAACTAAAACAAACAGACTTAAAAATTATAAGAGAAAAATGGTACAAGGAACAAAATGGTATTTGTCCTATACTTGGAAACTATTATGATATTTCGGAATTTTGTATAGACCATCAACATAAACTTGTAAAAGAAGTTGCTGATGAAACAGGGAAAGGATTATGCAGAGGTGCAATTCAATTTCAAGCAAATGCATTAGAAGGAAAAATTACAAATTCATTCAATAGATTAGGTTTAAGTAAACACATAGATATGATTACATTTCTTAGAAACCTTGCTGACTATTTAGAAAGTAATAAGATTCATACAGATGAAAAATTGATACACCCAAATGAAGCACCAAGAAAACCTATTTTAATGAAATCAAGTTACAATAAGTTAGTAAAAGAAATTAATGGTAAACAAAAAGTTCCTGAATTTAAACAAAAGAAAGGTAACTTAACAGCACCATTAAAAAAACTATTTGAAAAATATAACATAGAACCACAATTTAAAAAGTCATGAAAAAACTATTTAGATATATGTTTAGGTGGCAAATGAGCACACCTATATTAGCAATTATTCCTTTTATACTATCCAAGTATAACATTTCAAATTTCTGGATAACAGCTTTTATTGCTAATGCAATAGGTTCTTTAATATTTTTTAAAGTAGATGAATATATCTTTTCTAAAGAAATGACAAGATTTCAAAGGTTAAGATTGAAAGTTCTCAAAAGAAAAAAGAAAAAACTAAAAATCAGGTTTTGATATTCGCAAATCGTAATCGTTAAAATTTTCAAACATTTCTTTATCGGCTTTTAATCTTCTATCAACTGAATCAGCATCGTTTCTATTTGATAATCTTATTTTTCGAATTCTTTCTTCAATATCTAAATAAATAATAAACGAATTCTTTCTATCTTTTTTTGCTAATTCTAATATTGCCGGTGGTGTCATTATGAATATTTCAGCACTATTGAATTCCTTTAAAGATGTTCCATAAAACCATCCTCTGAATTCTTTATATTCGTATAGTTCTTGATTTTTAATCATTGAACTAAATTTTTCAGAACTACAATAGTAATAATCTATTCCTTCAATTTCACCAACTCTTGGTTTTCTTGTTGTAAAAGAAACACTTGGATTAAATCCTTTCTCTACGAACTTATTTTTAAGATAATCCTTTCCAGAACCACCAGCACCTACGATTATGATTTTTTTGCCCATTATTGAAAAACTACTTCTATTTCTAAATCTTTTAGTTTTAATTCAACCATTAAGATTGTTTCTTCTTTATTTACGAAATGACAAATAACTTTGTCTATCTTTACTCTTTCAGGAACAACTATGATTTCTTCTAATAGATAATCAGTAACTACTATTTTGTAATCACTACGAACATATACATCTAAATCTTCTCTTTTAAAATTATAGGTATTGACTAAACAGCGATATGTATCATGTTTTTTTGAATATTGAAAATTATTAAATTGCATTTGTTTTACTTTAAGTTCTTATGTATATTAAAGACAAATATCTATATAAATCTTTCTTTACATATCTATTATTATTAATATATTATCATTAATTTAATAATACTTATATGTATATTATCATTAGTTTAATAATACTTATATGTATATTATAATTAATAATATCTTTAATTAAACTAATATTAATAGATATTTTAGCATCTATATATTTTCCCCTGGAGAATTATACAATTATTAAATGCATAGCCATCAGGTTTTATTTTATTTTACCCTAACTATTTTTGATTTACCCCTCTATTTAGAATCATTCTAAATAACAAAATAATAAAAATAAATTGATATTGATAAAATATTTTAATGTTTAATGTGCTTAACTATATAAGTAATACAAAAGGTAGCTACTGAGTATGAAAGTAAATTTATAAAAACAAAGTAAAAAAAAGTAAAATTATGGTAGACATATTTGATTTATCCGTAGATGATTTAGACAAAGACGTAAAGAAATCATACGTAAACAACGAGTTCAAACCGAACCCTAAAGAAGCAAAAGATGGTGTTTATAGAGCACTAGTAAGACCAGTTTATTGGTTAGAAAATCACAAAAAATCCTTTATTCCAAAAACAACATTTTATTTCGATAAAAATGATGGTAACGACACAGGAAATAATTTCTTTGATTCAGCCTTTTCAATAGGTGATGAATGCTTAGCAATGAACACTTTCTTTGATTTAAAAAGAGAAGGAAAAACAGATGCAAGAGCTGAGCAATTAGCAAAGGATATTAGACCTAAAAGTTCATTCTTCTACTTAGTATTAGTAGAATCAGATGCTGTTAATCCGGATAACGAAGGAAAACTAATGGTTTATAAAGCACCTATTCAAGTGCATAAAATCTTACAAGGTGCAATCAATGTATCTGACGAAGATAAATCAATAGGAATCAAACCTTGTAATATCTTTGACCCGTTTAAAGGTAAATCCATAAGATTACAAATAAATACTGTTGGTAACAATTGGAACTACAATGGAACTGTTACATTATCAGAAGCAGGTCCTCTAATGTTCAACGGTTCTGAATTAACGACAGATAAGAAAGCAGAATTTGTAGAATTCTTACAAGAAGGAAACACCTTAATGGCACCGTATAAGTATAAGAAAAGTGCTGATGATAGATTGAAATTGTTATTATCTATCATTTCAGAAAAGACCGGAAAACAATTCGGTAATATCAAACCAGCACAAATTAGTGCTAATATTAACATAGAAGGTTTAGAAGATACCCCAGCTCCAAAAAAGAAAGCAAAGGTTGAAACAAAAACTGAAGTTGCTGAAGAAAGTGTTGTAGAAGAAGTACAAACTGACACTTTAAAAAATGCAAGACCTGACAATGCCCCCACGGATGATGATGTTTTCGATGACATCTTAGAAGGTTTAGATGTGTAATTAATATTAGTTCAAAGGGGAATAAGTTTTTATTCCCCTTTTTTATTTTTAAAAAGTTGTAATGGGTGATATAAGAAAAGATATTGAAGAAATTTGCAAAGATATATTATACAACGCACATACTGATTCTGAAAAAAGAAGATTGATAGACAATAAAGAAAATCAATTAGAAATGGCTTGTCCTTGCTGTGGAGATTCTAAAACTAATCCATCTAAGAAAAGAGGTATATTATATTTAGATTCTTTTAAGTACTATTGTTGGAATGGTGATTGTAATGCAAAATATTGGTCTATATTTAAGTTCTTTGAACAATTTGGTAAAAAGATAAAAAATTTAGACCAAATTGTTGAAATTACAAAAGTAATTGAAAAATCAAAAAGATTAAGAAAACCTACAAAATTAATTGATTCAAGTGAATATTTCGAATTCTTGTATAACAATTCTATTTCAATTTTAGATTTAGAAAAACACTATGGTTTGTTTACTGCAGGTAGTTGTAAATGGGGAGCTCAATTTTTGAAAGGTAGATTGTTACATAGATTTCAAGATAGAATTAGATTTAGAAAAAATAAATTCGGCAATAGAGAAGTTTGGGTCCTGAACAAAATTGATGAAAATGAAAAGGTAGTAGGATTACAAATAAAGAATTTAGATTTTGGTATGAAATATAGTACTAAAACTTTTCCTGTTCTAGTAGAAGAAATGAGTAGAAATGTACAATATCCGGATGATGCACCTTTCGTAGAAAAACTTTCAACTTTATCAATAATTTTCAATTTATTCAATGTAGATATCGAAGATAAGGTAACTGTTTTTGAAGGACCATTCGATTCTTTCTTTGTTCCTAATTCAGTAGCAACTGCTGGTGCAAGTAAATTGAAGAACTTTTTTGATGGGTTAGATAATATAAGGTATTGGTTTGATAACGATACTACCGGCAAAAACAGTGCAATAGATAAAATAAAAGGTAAAAATAATTGTTTTTTATGGAAAAGGTTTTTCAAAAATACTTCATTTAATAATAAGAAGGTTAAAGATTTAAACGAACTTGTAGTTTACATATACGAAAATAGAGAATATAAAAACTCATTAAGTTATATTAAAGATTGCTTTAGTAAAAATAAATACGATATATACCATGTTTAATTTATACAAAAATACAAAGAAAATTGTAAAGAAAAACGGCAAGTTATTTATTGTAGATTTCGATAAAGAAATTATTCCAGAACCGAAAGGTAATGATATAATTATTGAACAAGAAAAACTAAAACCAACAATTAAAAAACCTACTATAAAAATTAAAGACCCCAAAAAAGGAAAAAAACTATTTTAATGTCTGAAGAAAAAGAAATATCCAAGTCCGATAAATTAGATATGGCATTTGCAAAACAACGCTTTGAAATATCTACATACTTAAAAGAAAATATTACTAATCCAATGGGAAGTATTAATAATGTTGCAGATATACAAGTTCATATATTATCACAAAGACAACTACTAGTAGATAAATCAAACGAAATGAGAGTTTCGATTGTAAAAAGAAACAAATCTTTAGGTAGTACAAGAAAGCAAAAGTACAGGTTCTATAAATTAGAGTACGATATCAAATTAAATGATTACGAAATAAAAAACCATATCGAAGCAGACTTAGAAGATAGTTACAATGTAATTAAAATGATTGAAAATCAAATAACTTTTTATAAAGAAACAATCGAAACTTTAGATAAGAGTATTTGGATGATAAAATACCTAATAGATACTGAAAAATTCAAATCAGGTAGTTTTTAGCATAATTAAATAATATGTACTAAAGAAAGTAATTATGAAATTTGAATGTACTCACGAAGGTAAGATTTTAACGCTAGTAGATGCTACCGAATTAGAAAGAAAACAACTAAGTTTATCCTTAACAAAAAAACTTGAAACTTATAATTTTTTACCTCCAGCGGTAAAGAGAAAATGGAATGGGATTATATCTTATTTTCATAAAGATAAATTCGTTCCTATTGGATTATGGAAAGAAATTAAGTACGTAGCTGAAACTTATAAATTTCCTTTAGAAATAACAGGATTAGGTGAAGCACTTTTCTACAAAGATGTTTCCAGAGAAGAGTTTCAAGAATGGGTTGAAAATAAATTCGAAGGTTCAATTGATACAAAAGGTAAACCTTTTTTTCCTTATGACTATCAAATAAATACAGCATATAAAATTTTAACTAATAAAATATGTATAAGTGAACTTACAACAGCTGCAGGTAAATCTTTGATTATATTTATTTGTATTGCTTATTTTCAAGAAAAGGAATTAAGTAAAAAATTCTTAATGATTGTTCCATCAATTGACCTTGTAATTCAAGCATATGAAAATTTTCACGAATACAATTCTTTTCTAACGGAAGAAAATAAAATTCCTTTGAACATCAAACAGATTCACGGAGGAGAAAAGAAAGATTTTACGGCATCACAAAATATACATGTTAGTACATTTCAATCACTAGGTAAATTTCAAAATTCTTATTTTAAAGCATTTGATACTGTTATTGTTGATGAGTGTCACAGAACAAAATCTAATACTATTAGAGAATGTATAAGTAAATGTGTTAATGTTGAAAGAAGATTTGGATTAACAGGAACAACACCTAAACAAGGCACACTTGATAGTTTAACACTTCAAGCTTATTTAGGACCGACTGTTATTGAAATTCGTGCAGAAGAATTGCAAGAAATGGGAACCATTGCTGAGGTAGAAATTGCAATTGTAGAATTCAATTATCCAGAAGAGGTACAAAAAAGATTTGATTTAATTAGAAAAGAATTGACCGGAGAGGATAAAGGTAAACTACTAAAAATAGAACAAGATTTTGTTATTCAATACAAACCAAGAATTGAAACTATATCTAAAATTATTTCTAAGGTACAAAAGAATCAATTAGTTTTATTTCATAGACAAGTATATGGTAAGGAATTAAAAAAATACTTAGAAGATAATACTGATAAAGAAGTTTACTTTATATATGGTGAAATCAAAAAAGATGATAGGGTAGAAATAAAAAAATTGATGGAATCTGGTACTAATAAAGTTCTAGTAGCAAGTTATGGAACTCTTAGTACAGGAGTTAACATTAAAAATATACACAATATTCACTTTACTGAATCTTTCAAATCCGATGTTATAGTTAGACAATCAATAGGAAGAGGATTAAGAACACATAAAGATAAAGATAAGTTAAGACTTTATGATTATGTAGATTGTTTAGATTCTAATAAAAAGTCAATGCTAGTAAATCATTCTAGGGTTAGAAAAACTATTTACAAAGAACAAGGTTTCAACTATATAATCAAAAAAGTTTCTTTGGGTTAAATATATAATGAAGCACCTTTGTTATTTTCTGAATGAAAATTTTTCATTACAAATGAAAGAATATTTAGATTCTAAATATGGAGATTCCGAATACGAATCTTTAGAAAAAGCAAATGTTATTGCGTTATTAGATGGTATGATACAATTAAGTGTAACTACTAGAAATAAACCTAAAAATACAAATCCAGATTCCCTACAAGAAATAGGTTCGAGTTGGGTTTCTATTTATAAAAAAATAAAATAGGTACTGCAATTTTGTAAGATTAAATATACTATGAAGTCTCTTAATGAATTCGTAAACGAAAAAGCATATTCTATGTCCCAGCAAAGACTTATGGCAGTTGCCTTACAAGTTAGAGAAGGCGATAAGAAACTTAGTTCAATTGAATCTATTGAATTTAGTGATAAAGTTAAAGAGTTGGTTGATAGTGATATTACTAACAAAGAACTTAGAGATTTTGCAGAAACCAAAAAAGATGAATTAAAAAAATAACATTATATATGAAAAATTTAGATGAATTTCTTAATGAAAGAAAAACTGTTCAAGTTAAAAGAAAATACAGAGAATATGATTCTGTGCATGTTGGTACAAATGCACCTATTAGAACTAGTATTTTAAATTTCGTAAATGAAAAAGGTTCTTGTACTGAAATTCAATTGAAAGAATTTATTAGAATTAAGAACGAAGGTACTATTCTTAATCATAAAAAAGGTGACGCAATAGGAAGAACTTCTACTAAATGGATTGATAGAAATTCAAGATACTTTACTAAACGAACAAATGAAAGTGGTGAAGTTACTTATAAATTATCTAAATTAGGACAAAAAGTGGTAAGTAGAACTACAATAAACGAATAGATTAAATAAAGAAAGAAAATAAAAAATTATATGAAAAATTTAACTAAGTTTATAAACGAAGCTGAGCAATCTAAAAAACAAAAAGAATACGAAGATTTTTTTGAAAAGAAATTAAAGAAATTCGGTGTTGATTCTCCAGCTGAATTGTCTGATGCTGACAAAAAGAAATTCTTTAATGAAATTGATAAAGAATGGACTCAAGAACCAACAAACGAAAAGCAAGTTGAAGAGGATTACGATTCTGAAGAAGATGAAGATTCTAAGAAAATGAAAGCTAAGAAAGAATCTTACGAATCTAAAGACAAAGGAAAAGACAAAGAAGAATTATATTCATCTGAAGACGAAGAAATGGAAGAAGATAGCTATAACGAATCTAGTAAAAAAAAAGTAAATGAGGCAAAGAAAATAAAAGAAAAAGACGCTAAAAAAAGATTAGAACAAATTAGAAAATCTTTAAGAAGAGAAGACCTAAGTTATGGTGAAATTGCAGAACTTGAAGCACTTTCTGATTTTATCGAAGCTGATGATATCGAATTAAGACAAGCTGCTGGATTACCAGAAGCTGAGTATGATATGGATGGAAACATTCTTGAACACGAAAAAGGTGAAACTGCAGAAATATCTATTTCTAAAGATGAAATGGAAAAGTTACACAAAGGTGGTAAAGTCGATATCGACAAAAACGGTGTAATTTTTAGTCTTATTTTTAAACACAATGAATCAATGCACGAAGCCAAATTGAATGAAGATGGTTATGCAGAAGGTTCTATTAAAGAAGCATTGGCATTATTAGCAGGTAGTACTAATAAAAGAGACAGGCAAATAATGAAATTACTAAGAAGCGCATTAAAAGATTTGTACTAAAAATAAAAAATAGAAATACTATTATAAAGGAACTTTTTAAGTTCCTTTTTTTGTTTGATTAAATAATAAAAACATATTTACACTATGATTAAATTATTCGAAGGTGGAAAAGCGGTTCCCAATGTAATGCCAATTAAAGCAGAGGAAACGATGCCAACATTAAAAGATATAGAAAATAAAATTTTAAATAGGTTTTTAAAACTTAAAGGTAAAGATTGGGCCGCATTAGGTTCAACAGGGAAAAAACTACCTGGACAAACAAGTGGTGATATTGATATCGCAATTGATACTGGTGCAATCGCAAAGAATCTAAATATTTCTAAAGACGATGTTGGTAAAAAGATTTTAGATTTGTTAGATACTGCCT
>Ga0209337_1000188_pt1 | contig 49233 bp, 57 predicted proteins | sample LinPmetageLP53_FD_184044 | JGI IMG/M metagenome (GOLD analysis project Ga0209337, IMG submission 184044) | Marine viral communities from the Pacific Ocean - LP-53 (SPAdes) (version 2) | ecosystem: Environmental > Aquatic > Marine > Oceanic | place: Pacific Ocean | collected 2010-02-08
GAAGTTCAAGAGGAGCTAGAGCAGCAGGAAACCATTGAAGAACAAGAAGAAGATCTTGTAATGGTTAAGGGCTATGGTCAACTTCTTCGCAGACAAGTTAAAAGAAAACTAGCCGAAATGCTTAGAGAAGCAGCCGAAGATGCCCTAGAGGGCAACTATCCGCACCTAGATGCTGGTGTTATTCAAGCGTTACACGCCGCTTTAAAGGAACAAAGATGAAAATCACAAAGCAAAGATTACAACAGATTATCCAAGAAGAGATTAATTCTCATAAAGCCTCGCAACTAAATGAGAGTATTGACGTTGAAGACGTAAGATACGTCGAAGAACTAGCACAATCGTTGAGAAATGTTTATGGGGCGTATGTTACGGGGCTTCAACCGGACTTAAGAACGCCACAAACTAGAGATGGCGTCCCAGTTACAGGCGAAAATGCTCATGAAGAAGCAAAAGAAATGATCTTGGATACTATCGGAGAAGTCATTGATACCTTTGAAAGGGGAGAAACAGGTCTAAACGAAGATGACGATGTAAACGAGCAGTGACAAGATGAAGAAGCTCGGTCTGGGCTAGGAGAAAAACTTAAGCCTAGCGACGGTGCAGGCGCTTATGTGGATGATTTTAGAAAGTCAGATGCTCCTCAGTTTAAAGGCAAGAGCAAAAAGAAAAAGCAACAGATGGCTATAGCAGCCTATTTGGATGATAAGGACAGCAAAAAATGATTAAAGGACTGGTTGAAAGGCTTAGGCAAAAGGTAGATTCACTACAAGAGAAGGATGACCGCTGCACTCGTATTGCAAAGAGCAAATATGATGCTTGGCCTTCTGCTTATGCTTCTGGTGCCGTCGTTCGTTGCAGGGCTGGAAAGATCTGGAAAGATCTCAAAGAAACAGATGATAATCTAGATGAAAACATAGAAAATGAACAGTTGGAAGCCTTGGAGGAAGATGAAGGTCTCAAAAAATGGTTTGATCGCCAAGGTGCCCCCGGCAAAAAAGGCGGATGGGTTGATTGTAATACCTGTCGTAAAGATAAAGACGGAAAAAAGAAATGTAAATCCTGCGGAAGACAAAAGGGAGAAAAGAGATCGAAGTATCCCAGATGTAGACCTACCCCAGCGCAATGCAAAGGCTACAAACGCAGAGGCTCTAATCTTCAAAAGAAAGAGCAGATAGAAGAGATTGAATACAATTACATTCATCACTCAGACGCAACATACGACGATGGCAATGCTATTGACTTTATGCTTGAGTTTTGGGATGATGTTGTTGTTGAAGCAGAATACCAAGGCAGGAAAGTTACTTTGAATAAGCCGACACGAGGCGATGTTAAAAAGTTCAAGGTCTATGTAAAAGATCCAAAGACAGGCAATGTTAAAAAAGTAAACTTCGGTGATCCAAATATGAGAATCAAAAAGTCTAATCCAAAAAGACGCAAGTCATTTAGAGCTAGACACAACTGTGATAATCCGGGTCCAAAAACAAAAGCAAGATATTGGTCTTGCAGGAAGTGGTAATGATTAAAATAATTCTTAAAAAAAGAAAGAAAAGCTCTTGTCCAAAAGCAACGCAAGACCTAAAACTTAATACCAAGAATAGAAATGCCGCTATCAAAGCAGAGCACATTCAGTATGGTCCTTTGAATTTGTCTGATGAAGACTATTGGGTTCGTGCAGCAGAACACTGGAATACAACACCAGAAGTTGCAAAAGAATCTAATTGTTCAAACTGTACAGCATTTGATGTATCTCCAAGAATGCTGGATTGTTTGCCGGGACCCGTGTCTGAACCTATTGAAGATGAAGAAGGCAAGTTAGGTTACTGCTGGATGCATCATTTTAAATGCCACTCGGCTAGAACCTGCTACACTTGGGCAGCAGGCGGACCAATCAGCGAAGACAAGATTTCATATGAATGGCAGGAAAAGAACTAATGAATATTAACCTAGATACGCTCGTAGAAATGGTTGAGAGCCAACTTGCCTTATCCGAACAAGAAAGCCCCCAAAGCATCTATAAAACAGCCGCTAAGTTGCGAATAAATAAGACAAGAGGCGGAGATATGACCCAACTTCTAAACGAGGTTAGGGGTATTGAGGGCGTAACTACTGTAAATCACCAAGCAGATTATGCCCGAGACACAGAAACGTTTAATTTTGTTATCTTTGAAATGAAGTTTGAACTAATGGGCGCAGATGCTAATCCTGTAACGTATATGAAAAACTCTCTAGTTCCCGGTATTCGCGCTATTAAAGGCATTGATATACAAGATATTCAGTCCAGACCAGAAAAACTTTCCTAAATGTTTTTTAGCGCTATAATTATAATATGATAAAAGATCTTATTACTATAGTGTTCTTCTTAATAGTATCCATTTATTTAGCTATCAACCTAATGTCTTGTTCCGATATGCATGGCGATAACCCATTCCCGCAGTTGCCCGAAATAGTCGAAGAGGATAGCATAGATCTAACAGATCCCAAACACCAATCAAAAGACAACTCTGCTACAGGTCAAAACGAACCAGAAATCAATAATCACTTTCTGCTAAAGCACCAATACGAAAAAGACTGCCATTTTTCCGAGTGGTTTTTTTGCCCTCCTTCAATATTCTCCGACGAGATTTGGGAATTTGAATTAATTCACGATATCTGTGTTGACCCCCCAAAAATAGTCTATATGGGAGAGTGTCAACAAAAATTTGAGTGTGACCCAGCAGATGTTCAAGTTGAAAAAACAGCTTGCTTCTATGACGAGTATACGATTGGCTTAAAAGACAAATGGTGCGACAAAGGGAAGTGGAAGTTTGGAGATTGTGTATCTTGCGAGCCAGAAATTTGCGATGGTATAGACAATGACTGTGACGGAGAAGTTGATGAAAATCAACCTCTTAAGGTTTGTTTTAATGATTGCGGGTTTGGTGATTTAATATGCATCTTAGGTGAAGAAGTTTGTTATGCCCCAGAGCCTGAAGAAGAAATATGTGACTATGCTGATAATGACTGTGATGGCTTGATCGATGAAGACCAAAAGAATGTTTGCGGAAATTGTGGACCCGTCCCAGAGGAAGTTTGTGATGGCTATGACAATGATTGTGACGGAGATGTTGACGAAGACTTAGTTCAGACCTGCTCTACTGACTGTGCTGATGGTTTTGAGTTTTGTAATGGGGGCAACTGGATAGGTTGTTCTGCTCAACAACCTTCTGTTGAGTTCTGCGATGGATTTGATAATGATTGTGATGGTCAAATTGATGAGGGTTTAGATTGTTTATGCACTCTACAAATGGTGGGTGCCCTCATACCCTGCACTGAACCTCCCCTACAGTGCGGTATGGGATACAAAACTTGTGAGTGTATTAACGAACAATGCACAGAATTTGATGTAACTCCGTGCTATGCTGCTTGTTCTTATGACCCTACACTTGCTGTAAATGGAACTTGCAATATGGTAAAGGGTATCATAACTGATGAAATATGCAACAATCACGATGACAACTGTAATCAAGAAATAGACGAAAATCTCACTAAAATGTGCTATACAGGCAATCCACAAACAATGAATGTGGGCATCTGCATTCCCGGTATGATGGTTTGTGAGGCAGGTGCTTTTGGCTCATATTATGAGCAAACAAATGGAGAACAGACTTTTATACCGGATTATTGCGATGGGGAAATATTACCAGCAGAAAGCGATGACTGTAATGGGGAGGATGATAATTGTGATGGTATAGTTGATGATGGAAAAGAACTAGTCGACACAGATATTCTTTTTATTATTGATGCTTCTGGATCTATGAATGATGAAATAGAGGCTGTAATGATAGCCCTTAATCAATTTGCCGAAAGCTACAAAGACGAAGACGTTATTCAGTGGGCTTTGTTAATGGGACCATTTAAAGAAAGCTTCTCAAGTGATAATCAGTACAATATGTTAATTTCTAATCTAGCGCCATTTAGTGACTTTACAGCCTCTTTCTCATCGATTCCTGCAATTGGATATTCAAATAAAGAAGCGATGCATGATTTATTATATCTTTCTTTGCATAACCTTGTTCCTTTTGGTAATTTAGCTCATCAAATCGAAAATTTATCTTATAACTATCCGGGTCACTTGTTCGGAAGCGAATATTTGCTAATACCAGATATTCAAAGCTTTCAAATAAACTGGAGAAATAATTCAAATAAAGTTGTGATTATTGTAAGTGATGAATTTATGGATTCTCATTTAAAAATGTTTACTGATATAACAGATTGGTCGACCATTTACGATGAATGGATAGATGAGCAAGATATTCTGGATATTATTAGTGGTACAATCGATTTGAAAATCTATCCCTTCTCTACTACCAGCACTAAAACTACCCCACAAGCTGGATTTGAGATATATGCTACACAATCTGGTGGTCAATGGTTTAAACTTACTAATAATCCTGCCGAGATGTATGAAAATTTAATGACTATTATTGGCGAGAATGCCTGTCAATAATCTTTACTTTTGCCCCCCCTTGTGTTATAGTATTACCATAAACCTTAACAAAGAGAGACACCATGATTGCTGATATCGTTCTTGGTCTTCAACACGGAGATGAAGCCAAGGGCAAGATTACCCACCAGCTATGCTCAAAGGGCAACTATACCCACGTTATTCGCTTTAATGGTGGCTGCAATGCAGGTCATACTATCTACCACGAAGGTAAAAAGTTTGTAACCCATCACATTCCAGCCGGCGTATTTTATGGCGTAGAATCAATCATTGGACCCGGTTGCGTTGTAGATCCAGACCAATTCTTTAAAGAGATTGAAGAATTAGAACAAGCAGGTATTCCTGCATCCTCTCTTGTTTCTATCGCCAAAAACGCACACGTAATTACTAAAAATCACAAAGAAGAGGATGGAAAGGACTCTAAGATTGGCACAACCAAGCGAGGAAATGGTCCTGCTTACAGAGACAAATACAATCGCAGCGGTGTTAGGGCAGAAGATGTAGATTCTCTTGAGGATTATATAATTGATATCTATGAAGAATTGTATTCCAAGGATGATGTAGAGATCCTCTTTGAAGGCGCTCAGGGCTTCGGGCTAGACATTGACCACGGAGATTATCCCTATGTAACCTCGTCGCACTGTACAACAGCAGCAGCACTTCTTAACGGCGTCCCACCGCAGGCAGTCCGTAATGTTTGGGGAGTTGCAAAGATTTATGAGACTTACGTCGGCGCAAAGGCTTTCCAACCTCACGACAGTATCTTTGATGCTCTACAGGAGGTAGGAGAAGAATTTGGGGCTACAACTGGCAGGAAAAGACAGTGTAACTGGACAGACTTAGATACACTTCTGAAGGCAGTTCGCATGAATGGCGTAACAGATCTAGTGTTTAACAAGATGGATGTCCTCCGAGAAGTCGGAGAGTGGAAGTTTTATAATAAAGGGGAGCTAATCCAGCTTGAAAGCGAGCGACAAGTAAAGAGTTGGCTTACTTCCTTCTTCTCTAGTTCTCCCACCGTATCTAATGTCTACTTCTCTGGAAATAAAGATAGGATTTAGTTCTTTTCATCACTATTTACTAAGTGATGGAAAATACACAGAACATTAAAGATCTTGTCCAAAAGTTTTATCCTTATGCCAAGAATGCCCTAGGATTTGAGCATCCAGTGCGCGTTATTATGCGTAAAGATGCTGAAAATGCTGAACAATCCCTAGGAAAAACGGCATACTATGACCCAGAGAATAATCTTATTGTTCTGTATGTAACGAATAGACATCCCAAGGATATCCTTCGTTCTTTTTCTCACGAGTTGGTTCATCACGCACAAAACTGCCGTGGTGATTTAAATGATCTTTCCACTGGCGGACATTACGCAGAAGATGGCAAAGGTAGAGAAATCGAAAAAGAAGCCTACTTACAGGGCAATCTTAATGTAAGAGACTGGGAAGATAGTATGAAATTTGAAGGAGAAAATCAAATGAACGAGCATTACCAAGTAGCAAAAGAAGAGTTGAGAAAACTTGTTGCAGAAACTTATAAAGAAATTATGGCTGAGAAAGGTAAGCCCGATTTTCTTGATCTCGATAAAGATGGGGACAAGAAAGAACCAATGAAAAAGGCTGCCAAGGATAAAAAAGAAAAAGTCGAGGAAAAGTATGCAACTAGCCAAGACGACGAACACGCTGATGCTCAAGAGCTTGGCGCAAAGTTGGCTAAGAAAAAGAAAGTTGATGAAGTTGACGAGGACGACGCAAAAGTAATGGATGATACTCCTACTCTTGAAGAATCTAAACAAGAAGCCCCGAAAGAGATTATTAAAGAAGTCCCTCAACAAAAACAAGAACAAACAAAAGAAACGAATAAGGCTTGGTATGATACAAGCCTTTATAATAAATTAATGTCCAAATGGACAAAAAAAGGAGATAAGTAAAATGGCAAGTCCAAGAAGAAGAAGATTGATAAAAGCAGTAAGAGCAGGAAAATTAAAAGCAGCTAAGGTAGTTGAGGCGGTAGTCGAGGCAATCACCCCAGCAAAAGAAGAAGTCCCAGCACCTCTTGTAGAAGCTCCTGTTGTAGAAGCCCCCGTTGTTAAAGAGGAAGATACAAAAGCTGCACCAAAAGCTGCACCGAAGGCAAAAAAATATGCCAAAAAGGGTAACTAATTATGGCTTATGGAGCTTTTGGGAACGAGCCCAAACCAAAAATAGGTTCAGATTTCACTTTTAATCATTTTGAAAACGCATCTTCAAATTACCAGAAAGATGGTGTTGATCAGGTTCCTTTTAGCGTCGGTATGAATGGGGTAGTGCCTTTTTTAATTAGAGGTAGTGAACAGGCATACGTTGTAGAAAAAGGCAAAACAACCAACAATTAGGATTTATAATCATGTCTGCAAATTACTATAAAATGACAAAAGACTTCTTGTTGCACGAGGGTCAGATCCCCGATGCTAACATAATGGCTTATGTTCAAGCTTTATCTGAGGTTATTGCAAATATGAAACCTCGCACACAAGTTGAAAGCCGTCGTCTATCTATGGCCAAACAACAACTCAAAGAAATCAAAAAGATGGCTCGTAAGATGCAAGAGCAAATTAATGTTCTTGAGGAAAGAGTTAATGTCCTTGAGGAAATCAAAGAGGATTTAGGTAATGCCAAAACTAATAATTGAAGGCGGTGTTGCTGGTCACTTGGCACATCTTTATGATAACCGTAGTTTAACATTTGAAAAGCTAGCAGAGATTTTGGCTGCTGCAAGTAGAGGTAAACTCGTCGGAACTGAAAAGACTGATGGGTTTAATGTTTATTTAGGCTTTAAGAATGGGGAGGCTAAGGCTGCTCGCAATAAAGGCGACATGCAGAAAGGCGGTATGAATGCCGTAGATCTTGCTATGCGCGAGTTTAAAGGCGGTCCAGACATTAAAAAAGTCTATGTTGATTCCTTTAATGCTTTTGAGGCTGCTGTTGCTTCTCTATCCGATGAAGAAAAACTAGCCATCTTCGGTCCCGAAGGTGAAATCTTTTACAACTCAGAGATTATGGGTCCCGGCGCATCCAATGTCGTCAACTATGATTCCAACATCATAACTATCCACGGCTCAGGTCATAAAAGATATGACGCAGATACAGACAAGGTTGTTGTTGCCGATGTAGCAGAAGCATCCAAGGCTTTGGATAAAGTTGTAGATCGTTTTGAACAGGCTACTCAAGGAAAAAACTTTGGTGTCCAAAGAACCGCAATGGTCAATCTCCAAAGACTTAGTGGAGACCACGACCTTAAAATAGCACTTGAAAAAATTAAAAAGGCAGGCTTTCAGGGGAATATGACCGTTGAAGACTACCTTGAAGAGAAGCTTTCAGAAGATGTTGATGAAAAGTTTAGATCTCTTGACGAAGATCTAAGGCAGCAGATTGTTGATCGTATTCTCAAAAAAGAAGGAGCACCTACTCTTACGCAGATCTATCGTGGTCTTGGTGGAAACGCCGAGATGAAAGATCAAGTTAGGAGTTATGTTCAGACCGGTAATAAGACCATCTCTAAACTAATCTGGCCCATTGAAGACGCCATACACGATTTTGCTGTCGCCATGCTTGAAAATATGGAAAGTGCTTACATTCTTGATAATAACAAGGAAATCAGCCGCCTCAAAAGAGAGGTAGAGACAGCCATTAAATCTATTCAGGCTTACCAAGGACCCGGACAAGAGATGGCACATGAAATCTTGGCTAAACAACTCAAAAAAATAAAAAGCCTAGACAATATCACATCTGTCGCAGAAGGTTTTGTTTTTGAGTATGATGGTCAACTTTACAAGTTTACTGGTAACTTTGCACCAATCAACCAGATCTTAGGTCTTTTCCGCTTTGGAAGAGGTGGTGTTAAGATCCCAAGAGTTGATGAGGCAAAAGGTGCTACCGAAACAGTTGCTATTGTTCCCGGTGCTTTTAAGCCACCGCACAGAGGTCACCTAGATATGGTTAAGCATTACTCAGATAATGCCGACCGTGTTATTGTTATGGTCTCGCCTAAAGCAAGACAAACTCCTTCAGGTCAAGATGTTGGTCAGGAACAGTCCATTGCTATTTGGGAACTTTACCTAAATAAAGCGGGACTTACAAACGTAGAAGTTATCCCTTCTCCACATCCGTCACCAGTTAGGTCTGCTTACGAATACGTAGAAAATACCGCACAACCCGGCGAAAACGTTATACTTGGGACAAGCACCAAGGGTGGCGACCAGTCAAGGTTCGCAAAGAACGTCCAAGCATATGCCAAAGAGGGTGTTAGAGTATTGGATCCCATGAAGTTTGCTTTTGATCCAGTTGGCGAAGAACTTAGCGCTAGTGACTTTAGATCAGCAGCAGAAAGCACCGATATTAATAGATTTTTACCAAGTGGCGTTGAGCCACAAGACGTGTTAGATATATTAGGCATACAGGGCAGGGCTGAAGAAGTCGTAGAACACGCTGCCCTCCCCTTGTTCTTTCGGCTGATTGAAGAAGCTCTGGATGAAATGGAGCCTATTCAAAAGTTTTATGCGAAAGATTGGTCTAAAAAAAGAATGTCGACCAAGGGTAAGAAAAAAAAGGGTGGAACACCTTATGACGTAAATCCTCCAAAGGCAAGATCTAAATCTGCACCTCCGGGATTTGGCGGCTCACTAGAAGAGAGTCACAGACTATCAGAAGGCATTGAAGATGAAACTTGGTATCACTCAACAGATGAGCGATTGGGTGATGGCTTAGAGCCAATGTACCTTGTACCAAGCAGAGAAACCGCTGAAATGACTGGTAAGCACATATACGCTTTTAAGTTCAAGCCGGGAACAAAATGGTTTGATATTGGCGAAGACGAAGAATTAAAAAATATGTTGCCTTATAATCTAGATACTCTCGGCTATTTGAGAGACAGGTGGGAAGACTTTACATATAGAGATATTGATGTTGTTTGGGATATTCCAGATTACAAACAAGGGTTTGAAAAGATCTTCGTTGTAAATCCAGATACACTAGAACAAGTAGATATGGAACTTGGTGAAATGTCTTCTATGGCTGGTGGTTCAGTTGCCGGGTACTCTTTACCTCTCGGTGCTAAACCTAGAAAGAGGAAGAATAAGAAGAAGATAGATGAAATCTCAACTAGTGCAGGTGGCTCTATTGAGCAATTAAACTTTGATCTTACAGACGATACACAAACCCTCTATGCTAGAGAAAAAGAAGGCAAAAAAGGCTATCCATTTGCAGGTATTAAAATAAGCATTAAAAAAAAGAAGTACCGGCATGCTAATATGACATTCCCTAGATCAAGAAAAGATGCCCACAAATACGGCAAAGAGTAAAAGCAAATAATTAATACTATTTAGGGTATTAAGGAGAACCGACAGATGTATATTGATAGACAAGAAATCGTTGAAGAACTTAGACTTCGCAAACTAATCCGCAAAGCAATTGTTATTGCAGAGGCAAAAAGATCAAACTCGCAAGATCAACACTTGGCGGAAGAGCAAAGGTTGCGTAAAATTGTTCGCAACCTTATTGCAGAGGCTGAAGTTGGTGATACAGAGGATTCTCCTTACGATAGCACTGGCTTGAATGTTCTAAACACTTTGTTTGATAATGTTCTTAAAACTATTGAGACTGGGTATAAAGAATTAGCCTCCTCAAAAGAGCAGAGGGATTCATTTGCCTCTCATATGCTTAAAGCAGTAGAAAATACTCTTGCTCCCCTTAGAGCCATGGACAAGTCAGATCAACTTGATGAAGAGATTGATATCAATGTCGGACAAGATAGACCAGAAGATATGGCTGATATTAGAGTTGATAAGGGAGAGCAGGAAGTTGAAGATTTTGGCATTGAAGGTGCTGACTTAACTGGTCGCGACAAAGCTTATGAAACATTCAACAAAGTTGAAACACAGATTGTTGATGCTTACAAAACTCTTCACAGCACAGAAGACATCAAAGCTTTCTACGATGGTCTATTAATGAACTTGGATCTTTATTTTAAGAAGTTTGAAGATGAGATCCAACCATCAGTTGCAGCCCCAGACAGCGGCGCAGATGTTCAGCCAGAGCCAGATGTAGGTGATACCGACCTAGCAGACATCGCAGATCTATAAACCTTCCTTTTTTATTTCATTTACATTTTAAACAAAAAAAAGCAGCCCCCGAAAGGGCTGCTTAATTGTTTCGTGTTGTAACGTTAAATAACCTATCCTTTGTCTTCATCAGTGTTTATGATTTTTATCGTATTACCAGAATTCGTTAGTTCTCTTGTCAACTGTTCCGTCAAGTCCTGTTGGCTTTTTTCAGTGCCGACCCCAATGAGGTTATTTACGCCTTCGCCAGTTTCAAGCATTTTATCTAAGTTTCCACCAACTGTGGCAAGTTCCTTAAGGATTGCGACAGCGGCTGCATCAAAATCATCCGGGGTTCCCTCAAAGTGGGATTGTAAAACTTCCCTAACTCTGTGCCCAATTATCTTATTTAATCCATCAAGCATTTTATTATCTCCTAATTATTTAAAATGTCACTTTATTATTATAATGGTTTTTAAAAGAAAGTCAAGAACTTTTTTACTTTACTTATAACTTACAAACAAAAAAACCCCCAACCAATTAAGGTTGGGGGTTTAGATTTTTAAACTATGCCCGAAGGCTAGTCACCCATATTATGCTGCATAGGTTACAGCGATAGTTCCGCCAGTAGTTCTAATACACGCTTTGAGTGCAACCTGATCGGTTTCATTTCCTGTATGTACATAGATGTAGGATCCTGCCAGAATGGTACAATCACCGGTGTCAGTTAATATGATTACCTGATCTCCATCTGTCGGCGCAGTCGATTTTGTCATAGTCTGTCCCGCATTGAGCGCAAAATCGCCCGATTCACAAGCCTCGCTGGAGCTTGCCTTGAGTTCGTTATCCGCATGCATCGTCAGTTTTAGAATGCCTGAAGAAGCACAAGTGTTACCTGTGAACAGAAGCATAGATTGTGCTCCAGCGCCCGTTAAATCAGCAGCAGCGGTCATTGTTACCGTGCCAGAAATACCACCAGTCAATCTAGTTACTCTTTGATCTACAAAAGGTGTTGCCGCCGCTGCAATTGCAACGTCGGTGCCGGTCACACCGGTACCTCCGAAAATCCGTCCAGCCGATGTAGCGGAAACCACTGCGGTTTGTTCTGCCAATTTTACCAAAGCAAGGGATAATCTAAACATCGTGTTAACGGGTGTTAAAACGTCTAGAAGCGTTAGTGCTTCGGATCCTCCGGCTGCCCTTACCGTCTCTCCACCAAAGTTTAGATTCCACTGTGGGTTTAGACCCAAAAGAAGCGTTGCAACGTGAGCAGAGTCGATGACATCAATCCCGTTAGCTGTGAATGTTCCGGAGGACGTGAGTGCCCCGCTAAAAGTATTGGATCCGGCGTGTGTCCCGGTACCAGCCATTGTGTGTGCGCCATCAACTGTAAGCGCTCCATCGCAGTTTACGGTGTTCTTAAAGTTAACAACTCCGTTAAATTGTTTTTGATCTGCCATTTTCTTATTTCTCCTATAGGTTTAAAATATTTTTAAATTTGTTAATTAACATGCATGTCAGGGTATAACCCAACGTAATAAATAGTTTAAAGTTTTCAAAAATGCCTTTTTCTATTCTGGTGGCGTTTCTTGGTAGACTATACCTACCCTGTATCTGTTGCTGTACTCTTCTTGTATCTTCTTCTCTAGATCAAATAGGTGCCTAAATTGAAGAGTTTCTCTTCCCACTAGTCGATGATCTCTCAAATAAAAACATCTAACTTCTGCGTCATAATGGTCAAACTCAAAGTCAACGCTCCAAATACTAGAACAATAGTCGATGTGCTCTTCTGTCCATTCTTTTACTTTTTCAATATCCTCTTTAAAAAGCATACTAGATCAACCCGCAAATGTTGACTTCTCTCTGGTAAGTCAGAGAAGGTAGGACACCACCAGCGGACCAATTAATGTCGCACTTTCCAACAACGCCGGGGACAGCGCCAGATCCAGTCCATTGCCAAACATCCCACTCATTCCAAAGGGAAGCCATTCTTTCCGGCTCAACACCGTCATTATAGGAAGCAATCCAGAGAGGGTAGGTTTTAAGCTCTTCTAAATGATCTGGGTCTCCATTTTTCAGGTAGAGATCATAAGCCCACTTACCAGTATAAATGATTGGTCTAACACCCAAAGATTTTTCCACAGAAAAAAGCCATTTTAGCGTCCATTCTACATTATATTTATCGTCGGTCTTCAACCCTGCCTCAACGTCTAATACAGGCAGTAAGTCCCCTTTATAAAAGCCAACTTTTGAAAGAGCACCAAGGAAGTTAAGTGATTCGTCGGTTGCGTCTTGTAGGCTAGGGTAAGTATCTGGTCGAGAGAAGTGATAACCACCTACTTGGATACCTGCTTCTCTTGCTTGTTGAAATTTTAATTCATAACCGGGGTTAACGTGTGTTGTACCCTCGGTACACTTAATCCAAGCATACTTTACGCCAGCATTAGCCATAGTGGCAAAATCAACAGTTCCGTTGTGTCTGCTGAGATCTACGCCGATTTCTACTGGAATTCCAAGGGAGGTGAGGGTTTTTGTACCGGCGATGCCATCGGATGTTAACCCGTGTGAAGATTGGTATGCTTTTACTGCTTTTTCAGTAGCCGGTCCAAAGTCACCATCTGCTACCAAATCACCAAGGGCAAGTTGTAGCTTTTCTACTTCCTGTCCTTTATCTCCATCTCTAAGTGTGAATTGCTTCATTATAAACTCCTGTGGCTGCGGAGGTAGGACTCGAACCTACAACCTATCGGTTAACAGCCGATTGCACTACCATTGTGCTACCCCGCACTATTTATTTTGTAATTTTAACAGGGTTTGGAGGGTTTTGTTAAGATCGATTTTTTGAATGTCGTCTGCTCTATAATATTCAGGGAGGTATGCACTTTCTTCCAATCCTCTCATCTCTGCTTTCCACTTCTGTGCAGTTTCATAGGCGTTATCATTGGTCCAATTAATTTTGAACCAAGACCACCTATCTCCTAAAAAGTTATCTTTAACTTCTTCTATCCTTCCGTATCTATGTATTCCGGCGTAATCTTGGAATACTGTATCACCAATTTTCATTCTTGCTCCATCTTAGTCGCTGTAACTGGCTCAAAAAGAACCACAAGATCCATAGTGGGGGTAGAATAATAAGCACCAAGGTAATCTTCGTGTATTGTCTCAAAAAGCTCAGTCCACTCGATATCATTCCTAAAGCCATATGTTGGGTGTTTAATAGAATCTATAAGCCCATTAGGATCTTCTTTAATACTATACAACTTATTTGTCGGTATTTCAAGAGAAAAAAGATGTTTTCCTGATTTTACTTCGCTTTCTGCTTGATCAAGGCTGACATAAAAGAACGAACGAGGGTATGTTGATCTTTCTTTTTCTCTTCTAGAGTATCTTTGTTTTCCAAACTCGGCAGGATTGATTTCAATTTCGCCTGCTTTAACCGGGGCATAATGATAAAGGGTTGTTTTACCATTGTCGTCATAGGCAGATAGATCTGCTTCATTTAGATTATAAACCATATGCATCTCGTTGATTTCTCTATCAACCCTTTGCGACATAAGCTTAATAGCCTGTCTTTGTTTTCCGGGGTAATCTTCGTAAGTTCTGGTCTCTTCATCTTCTTTCATGACAAAGGGTCTGCTATTGGTGCGAGACATAAATTCACCCTTCTCTCCACCAGCAAACTTACCAACAGTCTCTTTCTGGTCTAAGCCGGGGTAAGTCTTGTTTGTACCGTAAATGTATCCTTCCTCGCCTTTGGGAACAATAATAACTGAATCTTGGCAGAATCTTTTACCAAGGTTAATAATCTGCTCGGCAAACTCTGGGTCATTTTTTAAGTTAGTAACGAAGAAACTTGCTTCTTTGACTTCTCTGGGGATCTTTTCTGGGTCAATAGATCCAAAGTTCTCAATGTAGGATCCCTGAACATTTTTAATACCATAGCCTTGACTAAGAAGAAAGGCTGAGAGTTCTTTATTATTTCTTTTATTGGTCTCGCCTCTTTTACCCATCTTATCTCTTTCAGAGAGTTCTTCTTGGGAGGGGGGTGTGTATACGCACATAGATTTGTCGTTTATATCGCCACGAAATGCTGTAATAAAGGCTGTATCATAATCAGACATATCTTGCCTGATTTTATTTAAGCCGCCCTCATTTATAAGGAATTCCTTCCAGTTTTTGTTTATATTGTTCATAACGATAAATAGTTGATAAAATGTAAAAAGTTGGTGGAGGTGGGGGGAATCGAACCCCCGTCCTAAATAAATCCCTTAATCCGTCATTCACAAGGTTAGTCTGTAAGATAGTAAGAAATAAACACAGACACTTTATTTCCTCAACGAAGCCTTCTTTCGCACCACTTATTCTTTAAGGAAATAAGAAACCTAAACGCCATTTTTGTTTAGAAGGTATGACTACCCCCGATTAAGCAGCTAGTGCGTAATCAAAGTAAGTGTTAGTATTAGCACTTATTAAGTTCAGCGTTTTTACAGAGACCGTCGCTGCCCTCTGCCTTGCACAAATTAGTTTCATCACCTAGTCGAAACCTGTACACCCCCGTATTTTCAAAGAACTTAGCCCCCTCGCCATATTTGCCGACGAGGGGGCACTTGTTAAAAAGCGAACGGTTACTCGCAGAGCCGTCATGCTATCCCTTCTTCAATATTTATCCCCTTCGTTAAGGGCTTGGAAGGTTAACCTCACAAAGTTATAATAACGCCTTCTAACTTTCTAGTCATAACTATACAGGTTTCTGAGATTATGTCAATCGTTTTCTTTAAAAAAGTCCATAGTATTATATTTTTTCAACAATATATCTAGTTTATCTACCCTGATACCAATTAAATTAGCAGCCTCAGCCTTGGTTTTACATACTGAGATAGCAGTTTTTAAAACAGCGTCTCTAACAATGTTAGGAACAGATTTCCATATTGGGATCCCAAATAACTTACCACCTATAGGTTTGCTGGCTATTTCTAATTTTAGAGCAATCAAATCTTCTAGTGAGAGATTAGAAACAAATATTTCAGCCTCTTCTGGCAGCTTTCCTTCTTTTCTCAACTTCCTAATAATGCTGTGACTGTTCTTCTTTTTCTTCTCTTTCATAAAATTAAATTTGACTTTTAGATTTTTCTATGCTACCCTCTTAAAACAACAACAACTAGTTATTTATAAATGATTAAAACAAACTGGAACACTGGCTCTAATGATAGCATTACTTTTAGTAATATTATAGAACAGATTAAAAAACATACCTTATTAAAAGGTACTGTATATATTGGTACTGATTCTTTCTTTATTAAAGATGACTGCATATTTGCTACTGCTATTTGCTTATACGGAGCAGATAAACAACAAGGTGGTAGGTATTTCTTTACTAAGAGTAGAATTAATAAAAATAAGTTTCCTGAACTAAGCATAAGAATGATTAAAGAAGCAGAGAATACTATTAATCTATCGAATACTATTATGAATCAAGTACCAACTGCTATGTTAGAACTGCACTTAGACATTAGCCCACAAGAAAACAACGAAGGGACTAGTCATTTAGCAAAAATGCTAGTAGGATATGTAAAAGGTTCTGGTTATGAGTGCAAAATCAAGCCATATGCCTTCGCTGCGGCTTCAATAGCGGATAAACACTCCAAATGAACTCTTTTTTCCTTTGTATCGCTGCTATTTCTATGAATCTTCACAACGCTGATGTTGTTTGTGAAAATGCCGAAACAATAATAATATCAGCAGAAAAGTATGATTTAGACCCTTCTTTGCTCCTTGCTGTCGGCAGAGTAGAGAGTAGATGGACACCAACAGCAGAAAGTTACGGTAATGCCTGCGGTGTTATGCAAGTTTTACCCAAATACACCAAAAATCCAAAGAGATCTTGCGAAGACTTAAAAGATCCAGTAGTTGGAATTGAGGTAGGAGCCAAAAAACTAAACTATTGGATCTATAAATACGGAAAAAGGAATAAAACAACTGGATTATGTGGTTATAACGCTGGATTTAGATGCAAGGGCGATAATAAGAACAAATCCGGCTTAAACTATGCTAAATCTGTGCTAAGATGGGAAAGAATATTCAGCAGAGGAATGCGTAAGCAAAAGCGTAAATATGAAAATAAAAGTATTTTTAACTATTTATTTACGCTAGTTGAAATCATAGGAGATTACGAATGAACGACTTAAATTTACCTACTCTAGATATCGAAGACATTGATATCGACGAGATTGAACAATCTAAGATGGACCTTGTTGAGGATGAGAGTGGAGGCGCTATTCGATACGGCATTGTTGGCTCTGGTCAAGGTGGCGGAAGAATGGCAAAATCTTTCTTTGACCTAGGATACAGAAAAACAATCGCTTTTAATCTAGCGCAATCAGATCTTAATCACTTAGGACTTCCAGAAAATCACAAGCATCACTTGGTTTATGAAGGTGCTTCGGGTGCTGGTAAGAACCACGCTGTCTCCAAGAAAGCATTCGATGATAAGAGCCAAGAAGTTTTTAATAAATTTAAAGAGATCTTCGGTGATAAAGTCGACCGTATCTTAATTTGTGTCGGCGTTGGTGGTGGAACTGGTGGCGGTAGCGTTATGTCTCTTTTGGATACAGCAAAACGTTATTTCGCTTACATTGGAGTTGAAAACCCCAGTGAAAGAGTTGGTGTGATTGCTTCCTTGCCAACCACAGGAGAGTGTGCTTCCCCAGTTGTGGCAGAGAATTCATACAATAGAATGACTGAACTTTGTGAAGCAGCAGAAAACAATCAGTTCGCTCCATTAGTTATTATCGATAATGATAAAATTAAAAAGCTTTACCCTCGTTTGACTGTTAAGCAGTTCTGGCCGACACTAAACAACACTGTTGCTGGCTTGTTTCACATTTTTAATCTTCTCTGCACTAAGAACTCTGACTACACAGTATTTGATCCAGCAGACTACGATAGTATTATGAAGACATCCGGTTGCATGATCTTTGGTGCTACAACAATTAAAGATCCAGAAAGCCCAACATCAGTATCTCAGGGTCTTCGCAATAATCTAGAAAAAACACTTCTTGCTAGCGGGTTTGATTTGACCTCCGCAAAAGGTGCTGCCTCTATTATTGTCGGTGGAACTGTTTTATATGAAACCGTCCCCGGTCTAATGGATAACATCGAGTATGGATTTGATACCTTGGCTACTTTGACTGGTGGTGCTATTATTCATAGAGGTATTTATGAAGATCCAGAAAGAGAAAAACTCGTCGCCTACACAATCGTTGGTGGGCTAAGATCTCCAAAGAAAAGAATTGAAGAATTGAAAAAGTTCTTGAATTTAAGGTAGAAATAAGCTATAATGTTTCTATGAAAAAACTAATAGCTCTTATAATTCTATTCTTCCCTATTGCTTCTCAAGCACAAGATTATTCACAAGTTAGAGCAACCTCTAATGTTTGGGCTAATGAATGTAAAACCTGCCATACTGTATACCAAGATCTAGCAAAAGAAACAGGTATCCAAACAGAGCAGTATCTTTTTAATTTTGTGTATGAGCATACAAATAAGGAAGGTAAGAAGTTTGGCGAAATCCTATCAAAGGGCGAAATTAGTTTTGTCTCAAAGTTTGTATTGATCGCTGCTTATCTGCATAAGCTGGAAACAGATATGCGTAAGGCAGGGGATCATTTGATTAAAAATCTATAAGCGCCCGTAGCTCAGTTGGATAGAGCGTCGGCCTTCTAAGCCGAATGTCACAGGTTCGAATCCTGTCGGGCGTACCATTTATTTTGACCTTTTATTTAAAATGTTGTATAGTTACTGTAACATAGCAACCTATCAAGGAGTAAAGATGAACAAATACTGGCACCTAGAAGCACAAGACGAAGAAGATGGCAAAAGTGATGTACAAGGACCAACGATGATGGCTGGGTCAAGCGACGATAGCAGAGTATCTGTTGAGCACAATAAAATTTATTTTTATTCCGGAGTAACAAGACAAGATAATCTCACTCTTAACAAATTGTTACATAGCACTGGTCACAAATTGGCAAATATTCAGCAAGTATATAAGCTCAATGAAGCGCCCAAGGTGCAATTACACATTAATTCTTACGGTGGATCTGTTTTTGCCGGATTTGGATCTGTCGATTATATTCGCAATTGCCCAGTACCAGTTGTTTCTGTTATTGACGGATGTGCTGCTTCTGCGGCTACGATTATGAGCGTTGTTGCCGAAGAGCGCTTAATGCAAGAACACGCATTTATGCTCATTCATCAACTATCTTCGGGAATGTGGGGTAAGTTTGAGGCGATGAAAGATGATATGAAGAACAATGAACTCTTGATGAAAAAGATTATTGGCATCTATGAAGAGCATACTAAAATTCCAAAAGTAAAAATTAAAGATATTCTTAAACGAGACTTGTGGTGGGATGCTAAAACCTGTTTAAAGTATGGTCTTGTAGATGATATTATTACCCCATGAGCACCAAAATACTAATCAGCGGAGCATTCGATCCGCTTCACATCGGTCACATTTTACTTTTAAAAGAGGCAGCAGAATACGGTGATGTCATCGTCGCATTAAATAGCGATGAATGGATTATCAGAAAGAAAGGCTACATACTAGCTCCATTCGAGATACGACAAGAACTTGTAAAGTCAGTCCCTTACGTATCAGAAGTCGTAGGATTTGACGACTATGACGGCACAGCTTGCTCTGCTTTGGAAACAGTCAAGCCAGACTTCTTTGGAAACGGAGGAGGACGATCTTCGTTTAATACCCCCGAAAAAGAAGCAGAGTTGTGTGAGAAGATGAATATCGTCCCAATCTGGAATTTAGGCGAGAGTTTAAAAGACAATAAATATTTATTGCTTACCTTGGATAAAGTGTTAAGGAACACGCTAGACGAGATTGATACGTTCAGTAAGTTTATGGAAAAGATTAAAAATTTAGAAGACTAGATAAGCCGCTATCAAAAGAAGAGCGTGGTGAAGAAACTGGTCGAATCCAAGAAGACTAATTGGACCCCAAAGTTTAAGCCGTTTGTGTATGGGCTTTGTATCATCGGGATCCAATAGCAACTTAGAAGAGTTGTCTGAAATAACCCTGCTGGTCAAATAATCAACGACATAATGAAAAATGAAGTTAAGACCAGCAAACTTTAAAGCAGGCTCTATACCAACAACAAGAACTAACCCTATATAAAGAGTGCATGCATAAATCCATACGTGGGCTAGCATTGTTATTTGATTTTCGGATTTTTCTACAGACATAGAGTAGGGTTGGAATAAATAATCTCCCAAATAATGAAGCGCCAATATATAAATAAACAATCCGGCTGAAATCATAATAACCTAACTACATCATAAAAGTTCCTTTCTACTAGTAAGTATTAAAACGTAACACTAATGTCTTTACTTTGACAAAAAAATATTATATATTATAAAAATGAATATGTCGGGGTGGTGGAATTGGTAGACACAGCAGACTTAAAATCTGCCGCACTAAAGCGTGTGTGGGGGTTCGAATCCCCCTCTCGATACTAAAAATTTAAGTTGATATCAAAATCGCTCATTTTGGAAGGCTCGGACAACCCCAATGCCTCCCAAACTGAGCTTTTTTCTTCTTTTGACTTTTCTTTGACTTTACTTAATCTTTTTTCTTCACCCATACGAATGCTGTTTATAACGAATTCCCGCAAAAGATCTTTAGGAGGAGATACAGACACAACTGGGAAATAAACATTAACAGAATGAATCATTCCGACGATTTCGTCATCCTTATTAAAAATAGGAGACCCAGAACTGCCACCCATCGCAGGTATAGAATAATAAGCCCTCAAATCTCTATCACCCATAAAGAAGCCCTCTAATAATGGGACAACATCTTTATAAAAGATACCAACTGGGGCAGCAACATTATAAACCCTCTCCCCCGGTTCTACCGAAGTCATAGGTCCAGCAAGTTTCGCTACCTTTGTTGTGTAGAGATTGTGAGCGAATAGAATACAAGTATCAATGTTATTATCAACATTAATAATATCAGAGGTGTATTCTCCAAGCTTAAAATTAACTGATTTCATCTCGACATCTATTTTTGCAGCACCAAGTGAAACAGCCAATCCCATTTCTTGTTCAAAAGAGCAAACGTGACCAGCAGTAAGAACATAAGATCCAGCGTTCGTTCTCATAACAACAGCACCAGAGCCACTAGATCTAGCCTCTTTCGATAGACATTCAGTAGGATCCGCCGGGTTGCAGACTGTGATCACAACTTTTTGTTTTATTTTAACAAATGTATCACGAGCGTCCCTCGAAAAGTCTAGATTCGACGTAGCACAAGAAAGTGCTGAAAGACTAAATAAGAATAATGTTAGTATTTGTATGACTGTTTTACGCATATCTTAACTAGTTTTAAAAAAGTTTAAACTTTAATATTTTCTGCTAGTATTTATAACACGAGGTAATCCTGTGAAAAAAACATTTGTTCTAGACACTTGCGTCTATCTATCCGATCCGAACTGCTTAAAGCACTTTGGCGACAACGACATCATAATCCCACTCAAAGTTTTAGATGAGATTGATAAAAACAAAGTTAGGCAAGACGGCGTAGGTTTTAATGCCCGTCACATTATCCGCATTCTAGACGTTTATAGGACCAAAGGCAGCCTCTTTAAGGGAGTTAAGTTAGGAGAAGAACGGGGCAAGTTATTTGTAAAGCATTATGATCCAGAAACTTGCCCAACAGACTTCGATCTATCAATCCCGGATAACCAGATTATTGGTACTGCTTTAACAGAAAAAGCAGGATACAAAAGAAAAAAAGTTATTGTTGTTTCTCAAGACATCAATATGCGTGTTAAATGCGATGCCCTCGGTCTTCTTTGTGAAGACTATGTGGCAGGAGACGCAGTTGATACAAAAGATGATGTTTTTACAGGTCTGCAAAAGTATTTAGTTGATGAGCAAGTGATTGATACCTTCTACTCAGGCGAAGAAGTATTCGCGGATAAAGAAGAAGTAAAACTCTATCCTCATCAATACATTATGCTTGTTTGCAATTCCAACGACAAAAAGACAGCGTTGGCTAGATTTACCTCTTACACAGAGCCTTTAAAGAAACTATACAAAGCAAACCCCATTTGGGACATTTCTCCGAGAAACAAAGAGCAGACCTTTGCGATTGAGCTTCTTATGGATCCAGAAATCGAAGTAGTATCCCTCATTGGTCAGGCTGGTTCTGGTAAAACTCTGTTAGCAGTAGCAGCAGGATTAGAGCAGGTATTAGGCGAGAAATCACTTTATAAAAAACTTATAGTGTCTCGTCCAATTCAACCTCTCGGTAAAGACATAGGCTTCTTACCCGGCACATTAGAAGAGAAAATGGACCCTTGGCTTATGCCCATCAAAGACAATCTAGAGTTCCTGATGGGCAATGATAGAAACATTGTCCAAACCTATTTTGAACAAGGCGTTATCGAGATAGAAGCCATCACATATATTCGCGGTCGCTCTATCACAAATGCCTTTATTATCATTGACGAAGCACAAAACCTAACGAGGCATGAATTAAAAACTATTTTAACTCGTGTTGGCGAGGGAACAAAGATCATCCTCACTGGGGACATCGAACAAATTGATAATGCTTACATTGATGAAACATCTAACGGCTTAACCTATGCTGTTGAAAAGTTTAAAGAATATGACATCTCAGGTCATATTACCCTCCAGAAAGGTGAGCGGTCAAAGGTTGCTACCCTAGCAGCAAAGATTTTATAACTTTTTTCTTGACAAAACTTAAACATTACATTATATTATAATATATTAGGACCTGTAGTTCAGTTGGTTAGAGCGTTCGCCTCATAAGCGAGTTGTCCTCGGTTCGAGTCCGAGCGGGTCCACCAACTATGGAGAAAAAATGGATATTGATTTTAAAGATACAGTAGAAGACGCTAACGAAGTTCTTGACGAGGTTGTTGAGCCTTCAAATGAACTCAAGACAATGTTGGTTAATTATGTCGGAGAAAAGCAAACACCTGAAGGTGATAGTGTTACAGTCGAGATGATTGTGGACCAACTCGCAAACGAATTCCCAGAATTCGTTTTGGCAGTAGCAGAAGAAAACTTTATGCGAGGATATCATCAAGCACTTACTGACGTAGAAAATGGTAAAAAAGCTTGGGAAGAAGAGCAACAAGATAATGAGCAAGAATGATTATATTAGAGAAAGCTTAAATAGATCTAAGTCCTTGAATCACCATAGTCTTTTTGGCTCTCGCATCCCGGTTCATATCAAAGATGAACTTATCTTTACAGATGATAAGAGCACCCTACAAGACGTAATACAAATAGTACAGAATTCACTTCCTTCCTTCCTTGTCTCTAACGTAGATGTAATCTATGTTGGGGATTTTTCTTTTTTTCAAGAAAGAAATACAAATGCAGCGTATGAGGAAGGAGCAATTTATATTATCAATGTCCAAGACAATGCCGAAGATATGGCAGATGATATTATTCATGAGATAGCCCATTCTGTTGAGGAGAAATATTACGAACAAATCTACGGAGATGGTAGGGTAGAGCAAGAGTTTCTAGGAAAAAGAAATAAACTTTACCAAATCCTTAAGGCATATGAAGAGCCGCTAATGGACTTTGTGTTTTTCCAGAACCCAGATTATAACGAAGACTTTGACGAATACCTATACACGCAAGTAGGTTATCCAGCCCTCTCTGCTTACGCTAATGGATTGTTCTATTCGCCCTACGCATCAACTTCCGTTAGAGAATACTTCGCCAAAGGCTTTGAAGCTTATTTCTTACACAAAGACTTAAAAACACTTGCTAATGTTAGCCCCATACTGTATAATAGGATAGAAACTTTAGCAGACATGGAGTAGAAATGGGTCACATTAGCTTTTCTGAGGCAAAAAACTGGAACTTTTGCCCTTATTATCACAAATTAATGAACATAGACAAGGTAAAAGGCTTCCAAGGCAACGCTTTTACTGCTTTTGGTAACGCTATTCACGACACCTGTGAGAAGATGATGACCGAGGGTTTAGACGATAAAAAGTCGTTTTTTAGCCTAAAATTCAAAGAAACACTCGAAAAACTGCCTGAAACAGCAAATAAAGACCCTAAATTGGTTAATTCTATGGAAAATCAAGGTCCGTTGATCCTTGATGAAGTGTTTCCTGCTATGGAAGAGCACTTTGGAGAGTATGAGGTCCTTGAAGCAGAGGAAGATTTGATGGAGATGATCAAAGACTTCCCTTGCGATGAAAAAAACAAGTTCAAAGGCTTCATTGACTTAGTTATTAAGACATCTGACGGCAAAGTACACATCATTGACTGGAAAACCTGCTCTTGGGGGTGGGATGCTCGCAAAAAAGCAGACCCAATGATAACATATCAGCTTACCTTCTACAAACACTTCTGGGCAAAGAAACATAACGTTGATCCAAAGATGATAGAAACACACTTTGCCTTGCTTAAAAGAACTGCAAAGAATAATAGAGTAGAAATCTTTCGTGTAACAAGCGGTCCTAGAAAAACCGAGAACGCACTTAAATTTCTTGAAAAAGCAATTTATAATATTGAAAAGAAAAACTTCATCAAGAACAGGCTTGCTTGTCGCAAGTGCGAATTTCACAAAACGGAACATTGCCCATGACTGATAAAAAAATAAAACTATTGACCATTAGCGACCATCCACTATCTCCATCCGGCGTCGGAACTCAAACAAAATATATGATTGAAGCTCTCCTAGAGACAGGAAGATACCAAGTTATATCTCTTGGAGGAGCAGTTAAACATCAAAACTATGAACCTACAACAGTAGGAGAGTGGGGAAATGACTGGGTAATATATCCAGTTGACGGTTATGGCACCAAAGACAGTATCAGATCTATTTTGAGATCTCAAAAGCCAGATATGCTTTGGTTTATGACAGATCCTAGATTTTATGAGTGGTTATGGGAAATTGATAATGAAATCAGAAATCACGTACCGATGATTTATTACCACGTTTGGGATAACCATCCAGCACCAGCGTTTAATAAGATATTTTATGATTCAAACGATCTGATTGTTTCCATTTCTAAGGTAACACACGATATTGTTTCAGAAGTTACAGATAAAGTAGAAAATATATATCTCCCTCACGGAGTCGACGACAAGTTTTTTAAACCATTGGAAAAAGAACAAGTTGATCTGATTAGGGCTCAACAAAACCTTAAAGATAAATTTGTATTTGTTTGGAACAATAGAAATGCTAGAAGAAAAATGAGTGGTAGTTTAATTTATTGGTTTAAGAAATTTTGCGATAAAGTTGGTCATGACAAGGCTGTTTTAATTATGCACACAGATCCAAATGATCCATATGGTCAACCTCTGGAACATCTGATGCAGCACTTTGGAATGGTAGATGGGCAGATTAGGCTATCTAAGGATAAGGTTGGACCTGACCACCTAGCAATGATGTATAATTTAGCAGACTGTACCATTAATATATCAGATGCCGAAGGTTTTGGTCTTGCTACACTTGAATCTCTCTCCTGTGGAACTCCAATCATTGCTACAATGACAGGTGGTCTTCAAGAACAAGTTACGGACGGAGAAAATTGGTTTGGGCTTGGCATCGAGCCTTGTTCAAAAGCACTTATTGGATCTCAACAGGTGCCCTATATCTTTGAAGATCGAGTTTCCGAAGAGGATGTCGTTGGGGCATTCGTTAAAATGTACGAAATGAGTGATGAGGAAAGAACATCACTAGGAGAAGCGGGTCGCCAACACGTTTTGAAAAACTATAGCTTCGAAGATTATAAAAGCAGGTGGGTTAAGGTTATGGACGATACTCGCAAAAAACACGGCTCTTGGGATAGTAGGAAAAACTATAGTCCTTGGACTTTAAAAAAGGTTAATTAAAATGAGAAAAAAGATTATTGTAAGAGGTCCTGTATTGAGCAGGTCGGGCTATGGAGAGCAGGCACGGTTTGCACTAAGATCTTTAAGAAAACACGAAGATAGATTTGATATTTTTCTCATTAATACACAATGGGGTGGGACTGGATGGACCGCACAAGACGATGAAGAAAGAAAATACATTGATTTTTTAATTCAAAAAACTTTTCACTTTGTGCAAAATAATAAAGCGTTTGACATTTCTCTTCAAATCACTATTCCAAATGAATGGGAAAAGATCGCCCCAATTAATATTGGATATACTGCCGGTATTGAGACAACAAAAGTTGCTCCCGTCTGGATTGAAAAAAGTAATCTAATGGATAGAATTATTGTCACTTCAAACCATTCTAAGAATACATTGATAGACACCGAGTATGATATCATAAATAAAACAACTCAGAAGGCTGTCGCAACTGCATCTGTTAAAACACCCGTAGAACCTGTTGGCTATCCAGTCAAATTAACAAAAAAGAAATCTGTGAAACTTGATTTGGAAACAGATTTTAATTTTTTGATGGTATCGCAATGGGGTCCAAGAAAAAACACCACTAACACTATCCGATGGTTTGTGGAGAAATTTAAAGATAATCCAGATGTCGGGCTGATTGTCAAGGGATTTATTAAGAACAATTCCACAATGGACAGTATGCAATCTGAGAATGCAGTAAAATCCATTGTGGGTCCTGATGTGAAATGCAAAGTATATCTCCTTCATGGAGATATGTCGGATCAAGAAATGATTGGACTATATTCTCACCCGAAAGTAAAGTGTCTGATATCGCTGTCTCATGGTGAAGGTTGGGGTCTTCCTTTGTATGAAGCATCTTATACTGGTCTGCCTATTGTTACTACAAATTGGAGTGGGCAATGTGACTTCTTAAACATACCTGTTAAGCAGCGCAAAAAGGGTGCCAAGAAAAAAATGCAAACAGTATTGAAGCCGATGTTTGGATCTGTCGATTATACCCTAGGACCTGTTCAGAAGGAAGCTGTATGGGAGGGAGTTTTACAAGCAGACTCTATGTGGTGCTATGCAGAACAATCTAGCTATCAGAATATCCTTGAAGATGTGGTCAACGATTATGACAAATATAAGGATATGGCTAAGAAGTTAAAAGCTTGGGTGAGAAAAGATTTTGAAGCTGAAAAACAATACGACGCTTTTGCTAATGCCGTTTTTCCAGCAGAAGAAAAGGTAGAGGAGCCTGTTGTAAGTTTCGATTAATGAAAAGTATAATCCACATAGCAGATTTTTACTCGACAGAGATTAGGGGAGGCGGCGAACTCGTAGATGAGATTGTCGTCTCTTCTCTCGTTGATAAAGGGTATAGCATAGCTAGAGTAAAGTCTAAGCAAGTAACAGAAAAATTAATTAAAGATAATGCAGACAAGCTTTTTATTGTTTCTAACTTTGTCATGCTCAATCCAGCCTGTCTTCGTTTACTACAAACTTGCGATTATGTGATCTATGAACACGATCACAAATACATTGTTGGCAGAGACCCCTCGCCCTACAAAGATTATAAAGTCCCAGCAAACAAACTAACCAACCTAGAATTTTACAGAAACGCCAAAGCAGTATTTGCTCAGTCTAAGTTACACGCAGAGGTAATCAGTAAGAATATTAGAGGCGCAAACGTTGTTAATCTAGGGTGCTCTTTGTGGTCAGAGTCTGAACTTGAAACTCTACAAGATTATGTCAACACGAAGAAGAACGGCAAAATGGCTGTGTTAAACAGCGCCAACCAAGTCAAGGGAACAGCCCAAGCAAAGAGCTTCTGCGAGAAAAACGGAATTGATTATAACTTTATTGTGTCCTTGGATTATAATAACTTCATCAAACAACTCGCAGAACACGATGGATTAGTTTTCTTTTCTCAGGTCCTCGAAACTTTCTGTCGTTTAGCCGTCGAAGCTCGCATTGTAAATTGTAAGCTTAAAACGAATAATAACCTCGGCTGTGCTAGTGAGGACTGGTTCCCAAAGCATAAAGGACAAGAGCTTCTTGACTACGTAAAGTCCCAAAAAACTGTGGTAATCGACAAAGTTGTAGAGGTATTAGAAAGCGAGAAAAGACCCGAGACTATAAAGGTACCTATCACAGTAATTTTAAATGCTTACCGACGCCCCTACAATCTCAAAATGCAGATTGAGGCAATCAGAAAGCAAACATCCAGACCAACACAGATTTGGCTGTGGGTAAATCAACACGAGGACAATGATGAATTTAATTTTAAAGAACTCGACCTTGATAGAGTGTTCCACAATGATTACAACTGGAAGTTTTATGGAAGGTTTGCCGCTGCTTTGTTGGCTGACACTGAATATGTAGCCATTTTTGACGACGATACAATCCCCGGCGAAAGGTGGCTTGAAAACTGTCTGGAAACAATGAAAACCAACGAGGGCATCTTGGGTTCTGCTGGTGTAATACTTAACGATAAGTTCTACGTTCAGCATGACAGATGTGGATGGCCCACACAAAACAGCGAAACAACAAGAGTTGATCTAGTTGGACACGCTTGGTTCTTTAAGCGAGAATGGTTATCTTACTTGTGGAGAGAGAAGCCAACAACTTGGGATAATGGAGAAGACATTCAATTTTCTTACCTTGCCCAGAAATACGGTAACATCCAAACCTACTGCCCTCCACATCCACCAGAGGATAAAAGCCTCCACGGATCTATCTTGGGCAACGAGTTGGGTATTGACGTGAAAGCAACCTCAACAAACCAAGCAGTATCACATCAGCGCTTTTTCAACGAAAGAGATGTCTGCGTTCAAACAGCAATCAAAGGCGGCTGGGAAACTGTGCGAGGTATAAAAGTATGATTTTATTAAGTTTCGGAACTAGACCAGAGTGGATTAAGATTAAGCCATTGCTAGACCAAATGGACGGCAACATTCCATACCGCCTCCTCTTTACAGGTCAGCACGTAGATCTGCTATCAAAAGTAGGAAAAGATAAAGATTTAGTCAAGTTAGAAATCAAAGACGGTCCTAACCGACTTGACTCTATCGTGAGTTCCGTTATGAACTTGGAAGAGATTTTTGAAGGAATAACCTCTGTTTTAGTACAGGGAGATACAACCTCTGCTTTCTCTATTGCTCTTGCTGCTTTTCACCGAAGGATCAAAGTAATACATTTGGAAGCAGGATTAAGAACATACGATAAAAATCAACCATATCCAGAAGAGTTCAATCGCCAAGCAATATCTAGAATCGCTGATGTGCATCTGTGCCCAACTGAATTATCTGAAATCTTCTTAAAAAATGAAAAAACAGAGGGAAGAATTGAGGTTGTTGGCAACACTGTATTAGATAACTTGTTGGGAACTAAGACAGAGTATACAAATAAAGTTGTTGTAACAATGCATCGCAGAGAAAACCACCACAATATGGATGAATGGTTCAAGACGATTGATAAAATTGCAGAAGACAACAAAGAACTCGAATTTATCATTCCTCTTCACCCAAATCCGAATGTGCAAAAGCACAAACATTTGTTAAAAAACCTTAAAATTGTTGAGCCAATGGAGTACAATGAATTCATAAAGTTGTTGGCTCAAACAAGACTTGTTATAACTGATTCTGGTGGCTTACAAGAAGAAACTTCTTTCCTAAAAAAGAAGTGCATTGTATGTCGAAAGAAAACAGAAAGGCTTGAGGGCGTAGGCACTTTTGCTTATATGTGTCTGGAGCCGAAGGATTTGGAAGGTCTTTTCAACAAAGTTAACGACGATCACATACCTGTCGGAGACTGCCCTTATGGAGACGGATACGCTGCTAAGAAGGTATTCGGGGTACTAAGGGATGAAATTTAAGAAAGATTTTAAAATTATCTTAGAAAAACTTAAAAAAGGTGAGCACTTCGCTTTCACTAGATTCTCTGACGGCGAATTATATATTCTTCAAAATAAAAAGATCTTTATCAAGGAAGAAACTTGTTTTCTCAGAGGTCAGGAACACGGAGGAAGCTGGGGTGAAGAAGAGCATAAGTCGTTTATTCCCGAAGAAAACCAACAACTTAGGGAACATTTGACAGAATGTTTTGTCTACAAGCAACACAACTACTTCAAGGGAATATGCACCAGTCAAGATGTAGGTCACGACGATTGGTCTTGGCAGTTCGATGGATTGCTAGAGCAAGATGAGGATAATCTAACGTTTGCCAATCTTCTTATCAACGGCAACTATATTAACTTCATGACACAAATGTTACCAGCAATGAAAGAAAAGAATTATGATGTTGTTTACGTTTGTAATAAGAAAGCTGATTTGCAAGAATTCCCATTAAACTTGAAAAAAGATTTTAGAATTGGAAGTAATTGTCACATAAACGATGTTCACTTGATAGAGGAGATGTCCAATTGGATATCAGAAAATAAAATAGAAAATCACTTGTTTCTATTCTCAGCAGCCAGCCTAAGCAACCTTTTAATATATGAGCTTTATAAGAAATTTCCCAACAATACATATATGGATATAGGAAGTACACTAAACCCGATGCTTAAGCTAGATGGATGGATAGCTAGCAGGGGATATTTGAGAGGATATTGGATGAATCAGCCAGACGCTTATTTCTTTCAGGATTGTGAATGGTAATTTATAATGCAGAGCATAGTTTTTATTATCACGGGAACAACTAGGGGTTTTGGCAAAGAAATAAAAGATTTATTATTGCTAAAGCAACAAAAAGTTATTTCTATAAATAGAACTGATGTTGACTTATCAAAGCCAGAATCATTGGCTTCGTTCTTACAAGATTTAAAACAAAAAATTAAGGACCAGCACGAGGAATGCGATCTAGTTTTTATTAATAATGCCGCAACACTGGGTAAAATTGCACCATCCTCAGAAATCAATCCTTTAGAAATTATAGATACAATCGGGACAAATCTGATATCTCCACTTTTGTTTTGCAATTTTTTATTTTCTCTTGATAACAACTGGAAATATTTTAATATCACTTCTGGCGCTGCAAAAACAAAAAACAAATATCTTGGATTGTATAGTGTTACAAAGCTAGGATTGGAAGAGTATTTAAAATTTATAGACCTTGAAATTAGTGGCACAAACTGTAAGGGAGTCTACAACTATGATCCAAAAACAATTGCCACAAAAATGAATCAACAACTGAAAGAGAATTCGTTTTTTAAAAATGAAAAGTTTCAAGATACAATACCAAAAGATGTTAAAACAGCGGCTAAAGAATTTTATAACTTCGTTGAAGAAAGATTAGTATGATAAATATTTTAATAAGTGGTGTTGGGGGTGACGTTGCCCAAGGGGTAATTAAGTGCCTTCAAAAGTCCGCACTTAAAACTGAAATATACAAGATTGGTCACAACACAGAGGAATCTTGGCTATATAAGGATAATCTTTCTTTCCTTTGCCCACCTATATCTTCTGATGAATATATCGACTACTTGTGCTCATTCATCGATAAGCACAAGATAGATGTTTTCATACCTTGTATCGACTCCGAAATATACAAGATTTCTAGCCACGCAAAAAGAATCAATAGTCAAACAGGATGTCGGGTGGTCGTCGGGGACATTGAAAAGATATTAATTTGCGAAGACAAATATCAAACGTATAAATTCCTCAAAGATAACAACTTCTCTTATCCAGAAACATATTTGTATACAGACAATATATACGGTCAATTTCCGTGCATATTAAAATCAAAATCTGGATGCGGATCTAAAGATATATTTCAGATAAATAATGAAAAAGAATTAAAAAATCATTTTTTTGGAGAACAACAAATTCTGCAAGAGAGATTAGATGGGGATGAGTATACTGCTGGGATATATCTAGGAAACGATAAAGAGATAAGGGGCGTCTGCATATTCAAAAGGAAGCTAAAATGTGGATCAACTAACTTTGCAGAGAGAATTATTGATAAAGAAATGGAATCCTATGTATGCTCTATCGCAAAGAAATTGGGACTTAATTACGTAAATATACAATTTAAGCTGAAAGGTGGTATACCTTGTCCATTTGAATTTAACGGGAGATTCTCTGGAACAACTGGCATAATAAGTAGGGTTTTTAATGCACCAGAAATTTGGTTAAGAGAGAATATAATGAATGAATATGTGGAGCCCTGTACAAACGAAGATAAATTTTATGTCATGAGATACGCTGAAGAAATATATGCCTCAGAGGAAGAAGTCAACTCTTTGATTGATAGGAGCCAAAATGATTGATACTGTATTATTTGATTTTGTTAATACTATAGCCTTTCTTACACCTTCCAAAGAGGATATACTAATCGAATATAGTGAAATAGAATCTGGTACGCTGCTATCAAAAGAGGAGGTACAAAAGGCTTACCTTGTGGCTGATGATCTTATGCCGTACAGTTCTGTAAATATTAAAACTAGTGATAAAAAAAGAGCATTTTATGAGAAATATAATAAGGAATTGTTTGAAAGCCTGCAAATAGGCGGGTCTGAGAAGTTCTATGATTTTTACCACTCAGTTAAAAAAGAGTGGGTTTTAGATGACTGCGTTCTTGACCTCTTAGAGTTTTTGAAATCTAAAAAAATATCAATAGGGATTATTTCTAACTTTGACAATAACTTAAATGATGTTTTAGGGAATTTAAAAATAAAAAATATGTTTGATTTTGTTGCTATTTCTGCCAAAGTAGGACTTGAAAAACCTGATATTGAGTTTTACAAATACGCTAAAAAAGTGTATAATATTAATATAAAGACAGCAATTTATGTGGGAGATAGTTACAGTTTAGATTATATTCCTTCAAAAAAAGCAGGCTTTAATAGCTTTTTAATTGATAGAAGCAATATTATTTTAAAAAATGCCAATAAACTGCAAAATCTTAATGAAATTAAAAAAATGGTGACCAATGTTACATAACCCCTATAAAGTTGTACAAATGTTCGAAGAAGAGATAGCTCATTATACAGGCGCTCCCTATGCTGTATCAGTGAATAGCTGTACTAATGCTCTTTTTCTTGCCTGCAAATGGCACAAAATAGAAGGAAAAGAAGTAATATTGCCTAAGAGAACTTACCTCTCTCCTCCTCAATCTGTTATGCAAGCAGGAGGCAAATTAGTATTTGAGGATATAGATTGGAAAGGGATTTACCAGCTAAAACCATTCCCAATCTACGACGCAGCAAAAAGACTTACATCAAATATGTATATTCCCGGAACAATGATGTGTATTTCGTTTCACATCAAAAAACACCTTAAAATTGGTAAGGGTGGAATGATATTGTGCGACAGCCTAGAAGCAGTGAAGTGGCTAAAAGCTCGCCGCTATGAGGGCAGGACTGATGGAATGAAGTACCACGAGGATATGATTGATGAAGAGGGGTGGAATATGTATATGACTCCCGAACAAGCAGCAAGAGGTCTAACTCTGATGCAGAATTATCCCGAGCATATGCCCGATCTTCCAGAAAACCCTCCCTATAGAGACTTAACAGAGTTTAATTTATTTAAGGATATAGAAGTAAGATGAAAGATGTATGTTTGGTTATTAACACATTTTCAAAGTATTCTGACGTTTGGCAGATGTTTTTTGACAGCCTAGATAAATACTTCCCTGATATCAAGAGATATGTTTTTGTCGACGAAGGAGAGCCAGATGAGAACTCCACAACAATACATTATAACAAAGATGATCTGTTTAGATCTCAGTTTCTAGGATGTATTGAGAGAGTACCAGAGAAATATTGTATCTTCATATCGGAAGATTATATACTCTACGATGACGTTCGAACTGATTTAATTGAAAGATACAGGAATGTCTTAGAAGAAAATAGCAACTTAACTTTTATTAAGCTTGTAAAAGGAATGGAATTTGGAGAACCGAAGTATAAGAACTATGATGATTTGTATGAAATGTCAAGCGTGTTTCCATACTTCTATTCTCAGTCTGCCTCTCTTTGGAGAACAAGAGATTTAGAGAAGATATTTAAGCACACCGCAGATTCACATATTGCCGGTCATGATATGTCACAGCAATTAGAAATTTTAGCTAATAATACTTGCCAATTGCTTGACATACAAGGGCTTTTCTGTTATAATGGTGAGAAGAAAATAGGCATTTATCATTATGATAATATAGTTTTTCCACATATAGCGACAGCCTTGGTAAAGGGCAAGTGGAACTTGTCTGAATATCCGGATAAATTAACACCCCTATTAGAAAAATATAATATAAACCCTGAAATAAGAGGAGTGCATTAGAAATGAGAGTAGTACAAGATTTGTCCGACAACTATCCTGATGATCTTAGCCACTATACTAAGTTTAATGAGATGGGTGATGACAGCACTGATAATATTCTATTTGCGGACCTAGGAGCGGTTACTAATCCATTTCTTCGCCACCAATATAAGGATTTTGATAGAAAGGTGGGGTGGACAGGTGAACAACCGTGCGCCTTTACGACTGGTAGGAAAGAAATTATAGGAATCAGCGGAGATTTAGATGATTACTTCGATAAATTTTATACAGTTTGCCCGTACTCGGCTGAATGGCTTAATGAATGTTTTCATAAAAGAGAAAAGTTTGAATTAGCAATCATTCCTTATAACGAAAAAGATGTCCCACAGCGAGAATATGAAAAAGAATTCGATGCGATCTACTGGGGAAATTTGCATATGCGTGATCACCTGCACATCTTAGAAGCCATCCGTGGATTTAATTCTAATTTTTACACAGTTCATCCGGCGCATTGGACTGTTAAAATGAATGAGGATTCTTTTCATAGATATGCCAATCAAATTACGGGGATTAGTACACCAAGAAGAGAAATGTGGGAAGTCTTAAGAAAAACAAAGATTTTTGTTATAACAAACATTCTTCCTTTAACTACGGAGCATGTTAAGAGTATAACATCAATGCCTCAATGGAAAAAAAATAAGGCATTTTCCCATATTGAAAAGCTTATAGCCCCCCAAATGAAAACAAGAGCAGTGGAGGCAGCATTCAATAAAACTCTTTCTTTGATCAAGAGAGATCCTTGGAATGTTATTGAATACTGGTTCGAGCCGGGAGTTGATTTTCTGTATTATGATAGCAATGAAGAGCTTCCCGGAATGATTAAGAAGATAAGTGAGAATTGGGATGACTACAAACATATAACCGACAATGCTTATAATAAAGCAATGAACCTTTACACATCTCAGAAATTGTTTGAGATGATGAGTGGAGATAAATAAAATGCAAAGAAAATATTTACCAACGTTATCAGAATTAATTGACAGACTTTCAATTTCTCAGTTGAAAGAAGTCTTTATCTCGGACCATAAAGAAGAATATGCACAAGAAATATCGGACATTGTACACGATATTCAGCTTTGCTTGGACGAGCAAAAGGGTAAGGTTACAGCAGAGACAATTAGGGCAATTGTTGTGCTATCTCAGATGAATTTGCACATTTGGCACAATGAATCAAACTATCGGAAAGGAATTAAAGATGGCAATGATTTAGAATTGACTCACGGATTGAACGGAATTAGAAATACTTCCAAGAACAAAATCCAAGAAATTGTCGGCGGAAGAAAAGATTATAAAATTGATTGTCTGGCAGCAGACTTTAAGGATTGGGAAATAAGTTGGAAACAAGAAGATTAGACATATTATTCGTTCATACGAATTCATCAAGAAAAATTTATCAAGATCTTGCTAAGGATCATTCTGCTATAGAGCCTCCTATCTGGGCGGCAATGCTAGCGAACCATTGTAGGTCTAGGGGTTTCGGGGCAGCAATATTAGATTGCGAAGCAGAGAGGCTGGACGATGAAACATCTGCCAATTTGATATCCGAGATGAATCCCCGCATAGCTTGTTTTGTTGTGTATGGGCAACAGCCAAGTGCCTCCACACAGAATATGCAGGGAGCAATTGCCACATCTAGTTTACTCAAGAAGGTCAATTCATCTATTCCTACTTTGTTCGTGGGTGGTCATATCGCAGCGTTACCCAGAGAGGTGTTGAGAGACGAAGAATCTATAGATTATATATGTCAAAACGAGGGCGTTTATACAATAAGTAATCTTCTTTCTGCCATTCAAAGTTCAAACTTTGATCCAAAAAGAATCAATGGATTGGGATACAGAGACGCTGATGGAACCCCGGTGCTTAACCGACCTGAAGCCATAGTAAAGAAGGCGGACTTGCAAGAAGACTTGCCGGGAATGGCTTGGGATCTTCTTCCCGACATCAGCAAATACAGGACCGCAGGCTGGCATTCTTGGTCCAACAACACCGAGAAAGAACCCTTCGGCGCTCTCTACACCAGCTTGGGTTGCCCATATCAGTGTTCTTTCTGTATGATCAATATCATCAATAGAACAGACTCCTCTCCGGGCATTGTTAGCTCTGATAGTAATCTTTTTAGATGGTGGGAGCCTGAATTTATTATAAAGCAATTTGATCAAATGGCTCAAATGGGAATTAAAAATGTTAAGATTGCAGATGAGTTATTCGTCTTAAATCCTAGGCATTTTATGAAAATATGTGACCTTTTAATTGAGAGAGATTATGGATTTAACATTTGGGCATACTCCAGAATTGACACTTGTAAACCAAAATATTTAGATAAATTAAAGCAAGCTGGAGTTAATTGGCTTGGGCTTGGTATTGAAAATCCTAATCAAAATTTGAGGCAACAAATTCATAAAGATGGCTTTAAAGAAGTTAGAATTAATGATATAATTGATGGCATGAGATCAGCAGGTATAAACGTAGCAGCGAATTACATTTTTGGATTGCCAATGGACACAAAAGAGAGTATGCAGGGCACACTAGATTTTGCAATGGACAATATGGCAGAAATGGTAAATTTGTATTGTGCTATGGCATATCCGGGCAGCCCGTTACATATGACGGCTAGAAAAAATGGATGGGAATTGCCAAAGACTTATTCTGGATATAGCCAACATTCATATGATACACTGAACCTAGCTAATGACAATCTATCAGCTTCGGAAATTTTAGCTTTTAGGGATAAGGCTTGGGCGCAGTATCATACGAATCCTGCTTATTTGCAGCTACTAGAGAATAAATTTGGTACACCGGCTAGACAAAACGTGGAAGATACCACAAAGATAAAACTAAAAAGACAACTTTTGGGAGATTAAGATGGCAGCAGATGATAAAAATAAAGTCACAGTTTTAAAGCTGAGAAGACAAAAAAAAGAAAACACAAAGACCGTTATAGTTACTGCTTACGATTACCCTCAAGCGATTATCGCTGACGGAGCAGGGGTGGACTGTATTCTTGTCGGAGATTCTCTGGGAATGACCACATTGGGTCATAAGACCACAATTCCAGTTACTATGGATCAGATGGTTAGTTCCTGCGAGGCTGTGTCGCGAGGTGCCAAGAACGCATTTTTGATTGGTGATATGCCGTATATGTCTTATCAGATTTCAAATGAGGAAGCGGTGAGAAACGCTGGAAGATTCGTTAAAGCTGGAATGGACTGTGTTAAAGTCGAGGGCGCTATGATTGAAAGAATCAAAGCCATCGCAGATTCTGGGATTATGGTAATGAGCCACTTGGGCTTAACTCCTCATACAAGAGCAATGCTAGGCGGCTATAGAGTCCAAGGAAAAACTGCTGAGAATGCTGAAATCATTCTACAGCAAGCATTACAACTCCAAGAGGCGGGATGTCATTTCTTGTTGTTAGAGGGTATGCCTAGGGAATCAGCAGAGATGATCAAACAAGAGCTTTCAATTCCCGTATACGGTATTGGCGCGGGAGATAAGGTTGACGGTCAGTTAGTTATTTTCCACGATCTTATGGGCTTGTTTTGGGAATTTAAATCTAAATTTGTCAAGAGATATTGCGAGGCTGGACAGATTATGCAAAGTGCCCTCAAAGAGTATGCGACAGAGGTAAGGTCGGGAGCATTCCCGGCAAAAGAAAACTTCTATGCTATCAAAGAAGAAGAGTTAGAGAAGCTATTGGGTGGCGGAAATTGGAAAACAGAAAAAGTTGTATATGAGACAGATCAAGGTTTTCCAACAAACCACAGCGCCACACCAAATACTGTAACAAAGAATCAAGATTAAGGAGAAGAAATGAAATTAGCTGATTATGTAATCAACTATCTGTCAGAGATCGGGGTGAAGGAAGCATTCGTTGTCTATGGGGCAGCAAATGGAAACCTGATTGATGCCTTCACTAGAAATGATAATATTCGTTATGTAGCCACAATGCATGAGCAGGGCGCTGGATTTGCAGCAGAGGGCTATGCCAAAGTTTCAAAAAACATTGGTGTTGCAATTGCCACTAGTGGTCCCGGCGGAATGAATTTTGTAACCTCTGTGGGTAATTGCTTTTATGATTCAGTTCCTTGCTTATTTATTACAGGACAAATTAAAACAAAATATATGCGCCCCGATGAATCAATCCGGCAGATTGGCTTCCAAGAGACAGATATCGTCAGTATTGTTAAGCCTCTGGCGAAATATGCCAAATTAGTTGCAGACCCAAACAGCATCAAATATGAGTTGCAGAAAGCAATTTATCTTGCGAAGAACGGTCGACCCGGACCAGTATTTCTAGATATTCCAATCGATGTGCAGCAGGCTCAAATAGATCCAGATGAACTAATTGGATTCGATGAGGAACTACAGGAGGTTTGCTACAACACAAATAGAATTGAACAACAGATTGATTCTTTTATTGAAGACCTATTAAAATCAAAACGACCGTGCCTAATGGTAGGCGGTGGTGTTCGATTGGCAGACGCAGAAAAAGAGATCCTAGAATTAGGTAGAATTTTAAAAGCCCCTTGTTTCCCAACTTGGAATGCACTAGACATCATAGCATCGGATTTTGAATACTATGGAGGGCGGATTGGCACCTACGGAGGGGCAGGAAGAAACTTTGGAATTCAAAATTGTGACCTCCTGTTGGCAGTTGGCAGTAGAATCTCTGGAAGGATTACAGGTGGAGAGCCTGATTTATTCGCAAGAGATGCCAAGAAATATATGGTAGATGTGGACGGTCCTGCAATGCAAAGAAAGTTGCAACAGTTGCCATTTGATGAGTGTATCCTTTCCGATGCAAAGCTTTTTCTTCAACTAATCATTGAGAAATTAAAGACTGTAGACATTCCAGATTACTCAGAGTGGAACGCGAGGGTTCAGGGTTGGAAAAAGAAATATGATCCTGTTACAGAAGATATGTTTGAGCCAACCAAGTATGTCCACCCGTATGCATTTTTGAGGATTTTGTCCGAGGAGATGGGTTCGGAAGATATTTTGGCTGGTGATTGCGGAGGTAACATTGTTGCCCTAAACCACTCTTTTGAAACCAAAGTTGGTCAACATTACTTCACGAACAACGGAAATTCTCCTATGGGATTTTCTTTTGCGGGAGCAATGGGGGCTTGCTTTGTGGCAAGAGAAGACCAGAACGTCGTCTGTGTAATCGGTGACGGTGGAATGAATATGAATATTCAAGAAATACAAACTGTGTTGAATTATGGTGTTAAATTAAAAACAATCATCTTAAACAACCACATCTATGGCATTACAAAATCATATCAGGAAACTAATTTTGAAGGTCGTAGCGAAGCTTGTGGTCCAAAGGGCTATAACCCACCAGACTTTATTGAGATCTCAAAAGCATACGGCATTGATACTATGGTTATTGATGATGGAACAGATTACGACAAGGTAAGACGCCAAATCCGCGAGTTCTTGGATCATGACTCCGCTGTTGTTTGTGATGTTAATTGTCACGAATATCACACTTACGAGCCTAAAATTGTTGGATGGACAACTCCTATTGAGGATATGTATCCCTACCTCCCAAGAGAAGAATTCTATTCTAATATGATTGTCGAGCCATTGGAAATTTCTAAAAATCCTCCAATGCCAAGTATATTCAAAAAGGAAAAATAAAAATGACAAGATATTTCTACAACACAGGTACGCCCGAAGAAGAAGAAGTCCACGCAACAATTTTGCCATTGTTAGTTAATATGTTTGGCAAAGAAAATATGGTTATGGCTGAAGTTGGCGTATGGGATGGAAACTCTCTAAAGCTTTATATTGATCGTTTAAAACAGTTAAATGGAAAAGTTTACCTTATTGATTGGTGGAAGGGAAGCACTCAAGTGGAAAGCGGTCTTAATATGGAATATAAAGAAGACGCATATGAAGGCGTATATCAGCAAGTCCTTGACATAATAGACAAGCACGACGCGAAAGAAAATGTTGTTATATTACGCGGAGATTGTGTTGAGATGGCAAAACAATTACAAGACGAAGAGTTAGATTTGTGTTTTTTAGATGCGGGTCATTCTTATGAGGAGTGTAAAAGAGATATAGAATTGTTCTACCCAAAGGTAAAAAAGGGCGGTGTATTGTCTGGAGATGATATGGATAGTGTTCATTCATTCCATCACTATCTTTCTCGCGCTGGAACTTTCACTGAAGAAGAAATCTCAAAGGATGCCGTGGAAGGTAAGGGTCACCCCGGAGTATTGCAAGCGGTATATGATTATTTTGGTACTGATGTTGCACCATATGATGGTGGGTGGTACTCTTTTAGGGGATACAGAATGGTGAGGGGAGTATTTGGACTGGTACCAGATGAAAAATCCTTGCTTCTTGAGCAGACCCACCCCGCAAAACAAACGGAGGATATGTGGGCAAAATTTCAAAATAATATTAAAATTTTAGAAGGCGGTTTTGCAATTGAGATGGATTACCTCCACGCTAGCATAATACCCCCTAAAGGTTTTGAACAGAAATCCGATTAAATAACAAATTGCTTATTAGAACAAGGCGACAACGATGACATTTATAAAAGAAAGAGAAAAAGAAATTAAATTTCCACTGGCGATGGAAACAATAGACAATGAGGATATTGACGCGCTCTGCAATTGGTTAAGAGAATACCCTAGACTAACCAAGGGTGATTTGACTTTGCAGTTTGAACAAGAGTGGGCTGATTATATTGGCACAAAGTATTCTGTCTTTTGTAATTCAGGATCTTCTGCAAATCTGCTAATGATTTACACGGCATATGCTTCTGGAAAAATGAAAAATAATAAGATCGCAGTGCCTTCTGTTGGGTGGGTTACTACCATTGCACCGGCAATGCAATTCGGTCTAGAACCTATTATGATCGGAGCAGACAAAGAAACCTTCGGAATGGATTTAGATCAGTTGGAATCTCTCTGCGAGAAGGATGCCCCCGGAGCGGTTATCTTTGTTCAAGTATTGGGAGTTCCTCACTATAAAGAAAGAATGCTAGAACTTCAAGAAAAATACGGGTTTATTCTTCTGGAAGATTCTTGCGCCGCCCTTGGAGCCGAGTATTCGGATGGAACTATGGTCGGCAAATTGGGAGATATGTCAAGCTTTTCCTTCTATTTTGGTCATCAATTATCTTCTATCGAGGGTGGTATGATCAACACTGATAATAAAGAGATGTATGATCTGATGATGATGTTCCGAAGCCATGGCTGGGGGAAAGATCTAGATCAAAAAACTTATGATGGTCTTATTGAGAAACACAATATTGATGATTTCCACAAGCCGTTTACATTCTTTGTACCCGGATTTAACCTAAGATCAACAGATTTACAGGCTTTTATCGGCTTAAGACAGATGAAAAAGGCTAAGTGGGTAGCACAGAGAAGATATGAAAATCACGTTCGCTATGCTGAGAATCTGAAGGGATATGTAAAGTTTCAGAACTGGAGAGATCATAAGCCAGTATCTATTTCTTTTGGCGCATTGGCTAGTAGCAAAGAGCATCGACAAGAAATTATCAACCGATTGGTTGAAAATAAGATTGAAACACGAGTTTTTAGTGCTGGAAATCTTGGAGTGCATCCCTTCTGGGCTGAAAAATATGGTAGATTCGAAGATGATATGAGCGATAACATACATTCTTGCGGATTCTTTGTTCCAAATTATCCTGAGATGACCAACGAAGACATAGATTTTATATGCAGTGTTATTAGGGGTGAAGTATGAACAGATGTAGAGCATGCTATTCAGAAAAACTAGTTGATATTATAGACTTTGGCAAGCAACCATGGTGCAATGACTTTTTGACCAAAGAGAACATTGGCAAAGAAGAGTTTTATCCTCTTGATTTGGTTTGTTGTGAGGACTGTGAACTGCTTCAATTGAGTTACACTGTGCCAAAAGAGGTAATGTTTTACAACCACCAGTACCTATCAGGGGTCACAAGCACTCTTGGCAAGCATTTTATGCAGATAGCGAAGGAAAATAAAGATCAATTTGATTTAAAAGAAGATGATTTGATCGTCGACATTGGCGGAAACGATGGTTTCCAGCTAATGCAATACAAAAACATTGGATTGAACAACGTTGTAAACGTTGAGTCTGCCAAAAACATCTGTGCATTTTCAGAAAAGAAAGGAATTAAGACAGTCAATGCTTTTTTTAATGAGGATACGGCTAAAGAATATTTTAACGAGAGCGAAACAAAGATAATTAATGCCTCCGGTGTCTTCTTTCACTTGGAAGAGTTACACAGCGTCATTAGGGGCATCAAATATATGCTCGCTGATGATGGAGTGTTCACAATCCAATTTATGTATGCTGGGGCGATGGTTGAGAACAACAACTTTGATACGGTGTATCACGAGCACTTGTGCTACTACACGCTTAAAAACGTAATAACCCTATTAAAACCTTATGGTTTAGAAGTGTTTGATGCCTATTACTCTGATATTCATAGCGGATCCATTATAGCCAAGGTAACTCACAAGGGCGGTCCAAGAGACAACAAGACAGAATCGTTCTTGGAGACAAAAAAGAAAGATGAGAAATACTCCTTGGAAGAGTATCAAAAATTCTTCGAGGGCGTAAAGGGTTATAAAGAAAATCTCTATAACTTCCTTTCTGATTTAAAGTCCAAAGGAAATACAATCTATGCCTATGGTGCTCCTGCAAAGGGAAATACTCTATTAAATTATTGTGGCATAACAAGCGATATCATTGACAAGGTTGTGGAAATAAACAAACTCAAATTGGGTTTCTATATGCCACAGTCCCATATACCAATTGTGCTAGAGGACAAAGAAGATTTGCCAGATTACTATCTTCTTTTGTCTCACAACTTTGCCAAAGAGATCATCAAGAAAAACAAAGATATAATCGAGAAAGGTGTTAAGTTCATAATTCCTTTTCCTGAAATTGAAGTAGTGGGGACGGAAGATGATGAATAAGGAAGTGGAGGGCAAAATCGGGCTATCAAAATATCTTAAAAATGGAGTGATTGACACTCCGGATAGTTGCACAAAAATATGCGTTGATGTTGGATTGTCAGAGACTGCGCCAAATTCCGCAGTTTGGATGTTAAATGATCCCAAACGTTGTGTAGTTGGAATAGAGCCATTAGGTTATAATTGGGAGAGACTAGAGGGAAAGCACGATCATGGAAAAGACTTTACTGCTGGATGGCCGGCAGTAAGGATAAATCCTTGTGGAATTTATGTGGGAAATAAAATAATAATTGATATTCCCAATAAGTTTTATGGCTTGCGGTGTGCGATAGATAATATATCTCATCCTGAAGAAAAGACATTCTATCATATGGTCAATGAGGGAGGTTCCAGCCTACTTAAGCCTAGCGACAAGAATAATGATGAGATAAAAAAAATAGAAACGGTCCAATGTGTGAGCTTGAAAAGTGTATTAAATCATATTGATTGGGTAAAATTTAAAGTAATAGAACACTTAAAGGTTGACTGCGAGGGTCACGATTTAGAAGTTATCAAGAGCGCACAAGGTTATTTGGATAAAATTATTTTTATAACATTTGAAATGAGCAAGTATAACAGAGGACATTGGCACGGTCACTACGACTTTAAAGAAGCTGAAGATTATATGTTGGAAAAAGATTTCCAACCAGTCGCATACGACGGAGGAAATATTACATATTTAAACAAAAGATTTATTAAAGGCAGTCATCTGGTGACCGCCGGTTGGAAAAGATATGTAACCGAGTTGTTTGGGACACGTAATCAAACCCCAGTGCTGTCATCTCCCGAACTTGGGCAAGTGTATGCTTGTGATATACTGGACGAATCCGACAAGCCGACTATGGTATCGGATAAGACGAAAGAAAAGGATTAAGTAATGAATATATTAGTTACTGGAGGAACGGGTTTTTTGGGAACCCACCTTGTGAATAGGCTAGAGAACTTGGGTCATAAGGTTTATATTTCAAACACAAAGAAGTATAATCTAGATAAAATAGAAAATCTTTATGAACTAAACGATATCTCTTTTGATTACATTTTTCATCTTGCCGCTGCTACAAAAGCAGGTGATTATTGTTTAACCCATCAGGGAGAGCAATGGGAAAATAATCAACTATTGAATACAAATATGTTGATATATTGGAAAGATCACCAGCCCCAAGCCAAATTGATTTCTATGGGAACAAGCTGCTCATACCCAGCAGACCTACCAATGACGGAAGAAAACTACTTGGTTGGCTTGCCCGGAAAAGATCTATACACATACGCTATGACTAAGAGAATGTTGTTGACAGGTTTGATGGCATTTGAAAAACAGTATGGACTTAAGTGGCTTTGCTTTATTCCCTCAACCCTGTATGGTCCGGGTTTCGAAGAGCACGATAATCATTTTATTTTTGATCTCATAAGAAAGATATATAACGGAAAAAACTATGGTGATGAAGTAGAACTGTGGGGAGACGGTTATCAGCGAAGAGAATTAATATATGTTGATGATGCCATCGATGCAATGTTAAATTTGTTGAACGAAGAAAATCAAATTTTTAATCTTGGATCTTCAAACGATTTACCTATTAGACATTACGCACAAGAAATTTGTAACTCATTTGACTACGATCACGACAAAATTTTCTATAACATAGAGAAATATGTTGGTGTAAGAAAAAGAAAATTAGAGGTTGACAAAGTGCAGGAATTATCGTTAAACTATTGCAATACTTCTTTAGCAGAAGGATTGAAAAAGACAGCACAATTTTATAGTGATAATTATGGCAAAAACAAAAAAGAATAAATCAATAAAGCTTCTCATTGTCGGAGATGCATGCGAGGATGTCTATGTGTATGGGCACTGTAATCGACTAGCACCAGAAGCACCAGTGCCAGTATTTGTAGCGGATAGAGAAAAAAGAAGCGGCGGAATGGCTCTCAATGTAGAGGCTAACTTGTCTTCCTTGGGTGCTGACTGTACAATCCTTCACAATCAAAAGAAAATTGAAAAGACACGATATGTTGAAGAATCGACAAATCATCTTTTTATTCGTATCGATTCAGACGAATCAGATATCAAAAGAATTAATAAAAAATATTTGACAAAAAAGTACCTTTCACAATATGACGCTGTTGTGATATCCGATTACAATAAGGGCTTCTTAACCGAGGAAGATATAGAGACAATTTGCTATAGGCACCCACTGACCTTTATGGATACCAAGAAGAGTCTTGGGAGGTGGTGTAAGGACTGTAAGTGGATAAAAATTAATGAAAACGAATTAGATGCAACCAAAGATCACATAAAAGGTTTAGATCATATATTTGATGAAAAATTAATAGTTACGCTGGGAGAAAAAGGCTGTTGTTATAACGGTATGGTTTATTCGGTAGATAAGGTAGAAATTAAAGATTTATCAGGAGCAGGAGATACCTTCCTATCAGGCTTTGTTTATCAGTATTTGAAAGATAAAGATGTTGAAGAGGCTATTAAATTTGCCAACAAATGTGCTACAATAGTAGTTCAACAGAAAGGAGTTAACGTAGTAAATGGACTTTAAAGAATACTATAAATTTTATTTAACACTGCATCAAAATAAGTGGAACAGAAGGCTCCATGCTCTGGGGCAGCTAGCGACGATTTTATTCGTCGCCTTATCTATTCAGGAACAGCAGTGGTTTCTATTATTTTTTACGCCTCTAGTTGTGTACCCATTCGCTTGGTCAGGGCACTTCTTTTTTGAAAAGAATAAGCCAGCAGCTTGGTCAAAGCCTCTGTGGGCAAAGGCTTGTGATTGGGTTATGCTAAAAGATATGCTTATAGGAAAGGTGGAAAGATAATGAAAGTTTTGATTACTGGCGGGGCAGGATATATAGGAAGTGAGTTGGTGAACTATCTTATTGATAGGCACGAGGTCTTTGTTATTGATAGTCTATTGTACGATAAGACATCTTTGTTGAGATATGCGAATCATCCTAATTTTCATTTTGAAAAGGCAGATGTTAGAGACGAAAAAGTATTACAAAAGTATATTAATAAATGTGATGTTGTGATTCCTCTAGCTGCTCTAGTAGGCTTTCCGCTCTGTGACCAAAGACCACAAGAGGCTATTGATGTTAACTTAAATGCAAATAAATGGATTGCAGAGAACAAATCAAAAGATCAAATCGTTGTATATCCTTGTACTAATTCAGGATATGGAAAGAGTGAAAACGGAAAGATTTTAACAGAAGAAGATCCTTTGAATCCGATTTCTCTGTACGGAACAACCAAAGTGGATGCTGAGACAATTTATAGAAATACAGAAAATTGCTCCACATTTAGATTAGCTACTGTATTTGGACCATCAACGAGAGTTAGGACTGATCTATTGGTAAACAACTTTGTGCTAAGGGCTATTAGAGATAGACTGATTGTCCTGTATGAATGTGAGTTCATGCGTAATTATGTGCATATTTGGGATGTCTGCAAAGCATTTACACAAGTTATCGAGAATTGGGATAGCTTCAAAAACGAAACATATAACGTTGGAAATGACTCAATCAATATGAATAAACTCCAGCTAGCACAAACAGTCAAGAAGTATACCCCCTTGGAGATTATCAAGGCAGAGTTTACTACAGACCCAGACAAGAGGGATTATATTGTAAGCAGCCAAAAGATATATGATAGGGGCTTTAGCTGTGACTACGATTTGGACGCTGGTGTTAAGCAAATGATCAATGTTTACAATATGATTGATGAGCCTTGGTATGCAAACTACTAACATCTGGGTAAATGGATGCTTCGACATTTTACATCGAGGTCATATAGAATTATTAAAGTTTGCCAAATCACAAGGCGACACCCTGACAATCGGCATTGACACCGATGAGAGAGTCAAGAAATCCAAAGGACCATCCAGACCATTCAACAACACAGAAGATAGAAAATGTTTCCTAGAGGCAATCAGATATGTTGACAAGGTTGTTACTTATGGGTCTAACGAAGAACTAGAAAAACACTTAGTAGATAATAACATTGATGTGATGATCATCGGTTCAGACTGGAAAGGGAAAACTGTTGTAGGAGAAAAACTAGTGAAAAAATTAGTTTTTTTTGATAGAATAGGAATATACTCAACAACGAGAATTTTAAAAAATGAAATACGTATTTGACATTGACGGCACAATTTGCGACAAAAATAGCAACGATGATTATGACAAAAGCTTCCCTTATTTGGGTAGAATAGGGTTGATCAATAAGCTTTACGATGAGGGCAATGTGATTGTTTTCCACACAGCCAGAGGTATGGGAAGACACAATAATAACGCACAGCTAGCGATCCAAGAGTTCTATGCTTTGACAGAAGAGCAGTTGAAAGAGTGGGGCGCTAAGTATCATCAGCTAATTTTAGGTAAGCCAAGCGGCGACATTTATATAGACGATAAGGGGATTAAAGATGGAGACTTCTTTGCCAATGAAATTTGTTCCTAAAGGATGGGGTTTTGAAAAGTGGATTGTAAATAACGAAGAGTATTGCGGCAAATTGCTTTATTTTGTGAAAGGCAAGAGGTGTTCTTGGCACTATCACGAATTAAAAGACGAAGTATTTTATATCCAGTCGGGCAAGATTTTGGTTAAATACTCTGATGGCGATGATTTGGAAGCATCAGAAGAGCTTGTCCTTGAAAGAGGAGATAACTTCCACGTATATAGGGGTCTTAGGCACCAAATGATTGCCCTTGAAGATACAGAACTATTTGAATTTTCAACACAACACTTTGACAGCGATAGCTATAGAATACATAAAGGCGACTAAAATGATTAAAAACTTCTTAAACGTTTCTTTTGAGACAGAGCATCCACACCCATTAACCTCTCCAGATTATTATAATCCAGCAGGAAGTGTACAAGACAACAGCACTTGTCAGTATTTTATATGGGAATTAGATACATATTTCCTAGGGTCTCCATATACGCTGCTTGACTTTGGATGTGCTGGGGGTCAGTTTGTGGTTGATATATACAACAAAGGTTATCCTTGGTACGCTGCTGGAATAGAGGGGGGGAATATTCACTCCCAAATGGATGAAGAATTTGGAAAAGAAATTGACGGTGGACAACTTGGAAAATTAACTAGAGCCAGAGGGTATGACAATTGGAAAGCCTACAAGGGCGATTGTTTGTTTAATGCTGATCTATCGAAGCCATTCAAAATATATAAACACAACTTAAAATTTCCCCGTGGTCAACACCAATTATACGACTTGGGAGACAATTATGATGATGCTAAGAAGGAACTAAAATTTGAAGTTGTCACGTCTTGGGAGTTCTTAGAGCACCCTCATCCAGATGAGATCAGTGGAATCCTAAAGAATATGAACAAACATCTAAAAATGCATGGCATCGCTTTGGGAACAATCAATCTTAGCCCCGGAGAGCATCACAGGTGTATTAAAACTATCCAAGAATGGGATCAAATTTTTAAAGAACACGGCTTTGAGGTTGTGACTCATAATGAAACTATTTGGAGTGAATCATTTTCAAAGCCCCATGCATTCCCTTTCAGAACAACACCTAGGACAAACTTGACACAGATTTATGGAGGAATAAAGCCATTTCAATCTCAAGAATTCTACTCCCCGTCCAAAATACCAGAATTCTATGTCGACCCTGAAGTGCTTACAAAAGAGGGTGAAAATTATGCATATTTTTATGTTAAGATGCGAGAGTGCGATTAAATGAAACTAGTTGTAATTACAGGCTGTTTAGGGTTTATTGGCTCTCATGTCGTTAATAAGTGTCTAGGTTTGGGTTGGAAGGTATATGGCATTGATAGTGAAACATACGCAGCAAACCCACAACTCATCAAGACGTTCAAGGCGCACTACAAAAAGCAGTTTACCTTCATTAATTCGGATATTGCTGACCTAAAATCCCTTCCAGACTGCGATTATGTCATTAATATTGCCGCTGAAACACACGTAGGCAACAGTATTATCGACAGCAAAGAGTTTCTTAGGTCAAATATCGATGGTGTGTACAATTTATTAGAATTAATTAGACAAAAGCCAAATAATGTCGACCGCAGACCAATATTCTTCCATTTCAGCACTGATGAAGTCTATGGAGACATCGAAGATGGCGAGCACACAGAAGATGATTTAGTAAATCCAAGCAATCCTTACTCTGCTTCTAAGGCAGCGGCTGATATGTTAGTGAAAGCTTGGTCTAGAACGTATGGATTGGAGTATATTATCTTACGACCAACCAATAACTACGGATCTTACCAATATCCAGAGAAACTCATCCCACTTTCAGTCAAACTTTTACAGCGAGGTAAAAAGATTAGACTTCACGACGAAGGTTTGCCTACACGTAACTGGTTACACGCCGAAGACACGGCATCTGCGGTCATAAGTATCATAAATAGTGGAAAAACCAACGAAACTTACAACGTTGCCGGTGGCTTTGAACAGCAGAACAGGGAAACAGT
>Ga0209337_1000189_pt1 | contig 49174 bp, 47 predicted proteins | sample LinPmetageLP53_FD_184044 | JGI IMG/M metagenome (GOLD analysis project Ga0209337, IMG submission 184044) | Marine viral communities from the Pacific Ocean - LP-53 (SPAdes) (version 2) | ecosystem: Environmental > Aquatic > Marine > Oceanic | place: Pacific Ocean | collected 2010-02-08
CATTTGACTTTAATAATGAAAGTTATGAGCGACAAGGAAATGGAAAAGGCGAGTATAAAAATAGATCAGGCAAGAGAATACGTTCGATCAATTACACACCTGATTTTACAGGAGGAGAGTTTATCATTGAGTGTAAAGGAAGGGCAAACGAATCTTTTCCTCTACGTTGGAAACTATTTAAGAAGTATGTCAGCGAGAGACTTCGCGGCGTTACTTTATATAAACCACAAAATCAAAAAGAATGCGACGAAACCGTGAACCTAATACTTGGGAAAAGAAAGACCTAGCAAGACGCAAATATGCAGAGAGAAAACTACAACAGTTTATTAACTGGAGTATAGAAAGCAAAGGATATTTAAAATATAAAGATTTAATAGAATACAGTAAAAAATATGAAACAAGATAGAATAACACATACATTGATAGGATTAACTTTAACTTTGGCCTTGTCTGTTTGTTTTTTAGAATATAAAACAATAGCAGCAGACAATCAATATATAAGTTCTTCTTTAGTTCAATTAGAAGATGAGGTTATTGTAGAAATAAATAAACCAATAACACCACCACCACCTCCTCCACCTCCAGCAATACCTGAAGTAGTAGAGGTTGTAAAAGATGAAGAAATAGTAGATAAACCTATAATATTAATAGACCCTGAAGTAGATATTGATATAGTTATAAATGTAGGAGAAGAAGAAGAAGAGCCTGTAGTTGAAGTAATATTTGATGTAGTAGAAGAATTGCCAGAGTTCTTAGGCGGAGTTGAAAAGCTATATGAATATTTAGGTAATAACATAGACTATCCTGAACAAGCTAAAGACTTTAGTATTCAAGGTAAAGTTTTTGTACAATTCGTTGTTTGGAAAGACGGTACAATTAGAGACGTTAAGGTTGTTAAAGGAGCTCATAAGCTTTTAAATAAAGAAGCTTTAAGAGTTATAACTAACATGCCTAAATGGAAACCAGGAAAACAAAGAGGTAAAAATGTAAATGCTAGATTTACATTACCTATAAAATTTAGAATAAGCTAATGAAAGAAAGTACACTGCTTGAGATGCAGAATAAAATTAAAGCTATAACAAGTGTGTTACAGCAATTAATAAATGAAAATACACAGTTAAGAGACTTAGCTGTTGGAACGTTAGAAACTATAAAGCTTATGCCTGACTACGATAAAGCTATAGAAGATCTACAAAAAAGTGTAATTAAAAAAGAAGGTGAAGAAAATGGAGCTATCGAACAAGATACTAAGTGATGTAACAGTTTATATGAAATATGCAAAATATATCCCTGAATTAAGCCGTAGGGAAACATGGGACGAACTAGTAACACGTAACATGAATATGCATATTAAAAAATATCCTGAGCTAACAGATGACATTAAAACAACATATAAATTAGTCTATGATAAAAAGATTTTACCAAGCATGCGATCGCTTCAGTTCGGAGGTAAGCCGATTGAAATATCACCTAATCGTGTGTATAATTGTGCTTACTTACCTATCGATCATATTGAATCGTTTAATGAGATAATGTTCTTACTTCTTGGTGGTACTGGTGTAGGTTATTCTGTGCAAAACCACCATGTTAAAAAGCTAGATCCGGTTAACAAACCTTATAGTAAAAGAACTAGAAGATTTTTAATAGGTGACTCAATTGAAGGATGGGCTGACTCTATTAAAGTACTAATGAAATCATATCTTGGTGACAAAAGAAGTTCACGCGTAGAGTTTGACTACTCTGATATACGCCCTAAGGGTGCAATGTTAGTAACGTCTGGTGGTAAAGCACCTGGACCTCAACCACTTAAAGAATGTATAGTAAAAATAACAGGAGTCTTAGATTCAAAGGAGGATGGCGATATGCTCTCCACTATAGAAGTACACGATATAGTTTGCCATATTGCAGACGCAGTCTTAGCTGGTGGGATACGTCGAGCAGCTTTGATAAGTCTGTTCTCAGCGGACGACGAGGAGATGATCTCTTGCAAGTCTGGAAACTGGTGGGAAACAAACCCACAAAGAGGTAGAGCTAATAACTCTGCTGTTCTTATGAGACATAAAATAACTAAAGAATTTTTTATGGATCTATGGAAACGTGTAGAACTATCAGGCGCAGGTGAACCTGGAATATATTTTAATAATGATAAAGACTGGGGCACAAACCCTTGTTGTGAAATAGCTTTACGACCTAATCAGTTTTGTAACTTATGTGAAGTAAATGCTAGTGACATAGAGTCACAAGATGATTTTAATAACAGAGTGAAAGCAGCTGCGTTCATAGGAACATTGCAAGCTGGATATACAGACTTTCACTACTTAAGAGATGTATGGAAAGAAACAACAGAGAAAGACGCTTTAATAGGCGTCTCGATGACTGGGATAGGCTCGGGGACGGTGTTAGGATACGACATGAAGAAAGCCGCTCAAATAGTAAAAAGAGAAAACGCAAGAGTCGCGAAAGTGATTGGAATTAATCCATCAGCTAGATGTACAACCGTAAAGCCTGCAGGGACGACGTCTCTGGCGTTAGGAACCTCATCTGGTATTCATGCATGGCATAACGATTATTATGTGCGTAGAATAAGAGTTGGTAAAAATGAAAGTATATATAAATACTTAGTTGAAAACCACCCACTTTTAGTAGAAGATGAATACTTTAGACCACATGATACTGCTGTAATCAGTATACCACAGAAGGCACCTGAAGGTTCTATACTTAGAACTGAATCTCCATTTCAATTACTTGAACGTATAAAGAAAGTAGCTACAGAGTGGGTTATGCCTGGTCATAGAAAAGGATCTAACACTCATAATGTATCTGCTACTGTTAGTTTAAAAGCTGAAGAGTGGGAAGATGCTGGAGAGTGGATGTGGGATAATAGAAAACATTACAATGGTTTATCTGTATTACCTTATGATGGTGGAACGTATACTCAAGCTCCTTTTGAAGATATTGACGAAGGAACTTATATAAATAAGTTACAACATTTAAAAGATATAAATTTAGAAAACGTTATTGAGACTGAAGACAACACTGATTTATCAGGTGAACTAGCCTGTGCCGGTGGTGCTTGTGAAATTACTTAATTTAAAACAAAAGAAATGGCAAAAGAATTTAAAGCCCATATGATGTACAAAGGTAAAAGCTCTATAATGGCTAAAACCATGAAAAAACATCTTGAATTAAAGAAAAAAGGCTACGGCCACAAAAAACCTAAATAAAAACAACTACAAATATAAAAAGGGGACCTCATTTGAGATCCCCTTTTTTGGTTACAGGAACTTTGGGTATGGTGCCCAGTTTTTTTGTTCCTTAGTTATAGTCCTGATTTATCAATCTTATTAGACAATAAAGAGTATTTCAATTTTCCTTTTTCTTTAAATTTAACTTTAGGATTTTTTATTTTGCGGTTTATTTTCATTGTTCCTTCTACTTCATTTCCATCAAAACCAAATGCTCCTTTAAGCTTATTTGTCTTACCAAAATGTTGCCAAGCAGTAACATTGTACTTTGGTCCCACATCTTTGTTAGGATCTTTTTTTAATATTTTTTTCTTTGCCATTATTTCTTTTTATTTTTGTTGCAAAATTTCTTAGCTGCTCCAACACTTCCAAATCCCCACTTTTTTAATGCTATAGCTTTTCTAGTTGGCTCACCATTAGGCTTCTTCATAGGTCCTTTCATGCCCGCAAATCTACAAGCGAAAGATACTCTACGCTTTCCAGTTCCACTAGTCTGTCTTGATCCTAATGTTTTGCCAGTTTCCTTCTTATATTTAGACCGCATTTTACGGTTTGATTTTTCATAGCTAGCGTCATCCATTACTTTTTCTTTTTACCTATTTTAACACAATTGTTCACCATTTTTATAGCTCCGCTTTTTGTTTTTTTACCACTAGGTGATTTCTTCTTACCTTTAGCTACATACCCAGGCCAACAAGTATTTTTCTTTTTACCTTTTTTTGCCATCTGTTAATTCTTTATCTATTTCTCTACACCAGTCTCTTAATTCTTTGACCTCGTTTTCTAATCTATTTATATGATCTGTATGCCAATCTTGTTTTAAATCATACTCTATTCGATCTATAACAGCTTCAGGCAACGCTTTAGCATCTGCTATATCATCTTGTAATGTGTAATACATACCTACAAAAGAAGCTGTTACAACTATTAGACTTACTATTGTTTTAAGATCTATCTTAAATTCAGTACTTTCCCCTACTTTCATATTTTAAACTTTTTCCAAGATTTTGTTTTTAACTTTTTATTACTCATTTTTTCTTTAAGAGTTTTTGGTCTGTCTTCTTTTTTAGCTGTTTCCACATTTGAAGTGTAAATTTTCTTATTTTTAGCTTCTTGCTTTTTTATTTCAGCAACTCTTTCATCTTCGTTGCTTAAGCTATTTATGTATCGTTTAGACAAACCATGTTGCCTTAATATATCTTCTTGTTGAGTTTTAGTATAAACACTAGGATTTTCTTTTCCTTTTGTTGATTTTTTTAAGTTTTTATCTTTAAGATTTTTTTCTTCTCTTTCTTTAGAACTCATAAGTTGCCAATCACTCCAACCAAGTGCCATTGCTATTCTTTTCCAAGTTGCATTATTCTCGTCTAATGCACCTTTTATGTTTTCAACTTTTTGAAACAATCTATCTAAAGGTATGTTTGTTGTTGCAGCAATAACTAAAGCTGCACTTTCATAAGCTGGATTATCAATGTCAAATGGATCATCAGCTTCAGGTCTCCAGTTATTATATTTCCAGTTATCTCCAGCTCTAACCATTTTAGATACTTTAACATCTAGTGGAGGAGATAGGTCTAGCATTTTCATAGCAACATTGTCGTAATCTGCACCAGGAAAAGGATTAGCGTCTTCATTAAAAAACGGATCCTTATCCATTTGTTTATCTAACTCAATACCCATATTTTTTATTAATGAAACAATTGCTCCACCAAGACCTAAACCTCTAAGTAAAGAATCTAACATTCCATTAGCAACATTGAAATACTTTTTATTTTTTTCTTCATCTTCTTCTTCATCATCTCCAAAAGCCATTGCAAATAATGCTTGTTGTAGTGTGTTGAATATTAAGTTTTGAACAACGGTGTAGTATGCTATTTTAGACATATTAGTTTTCCAGTCACCTCTACCATTAGCTAAATCTAATACAGCTTTTTTAGTTAGTCTAGCATACTGAGCAGGGGTATTAGCAAACGCTAGTACAACTCTACCTAAACCACCAGCTTGCTGCTGAGATATTCTATCAGGTCGAGATGATTGTTGAGACTCTTCCGCTGTTTCTCTAAAGTCGCTAAAAGCTTTAGCTTCTGCTTCCTCTAAACTAAAACCTTCATCTAAATAAGTTTTAATTCTATTTCTATAAAACGTAGCGCCACCTGAAGCTATAGCAAAGCTATCAGCTATTTGAGTAGGTAAGAAACCTTTATTTAATAAAAAGTTTATAACTCCTTTAACTTTGTTAGAAGAAGTTGCTGCAGCATCAGCTATTTCAGATTCACTAACATTTAACTTCATACCTCCCCTTCTATCTCTTAAAAAATCAGAGTTCATCAATTTAGTAAAATCTTTCCAATATTGCTTTTGATTTGCAAATGCCATACCAGCTTTTAACGGGTTGTTATCACCCATATTAACAAAGTTTATAGCTGATATTGTTTGTAAAACAGCTGATCTAGTATTTAAAAACATAACAGCTCCAACTGAATTATTTAAATAATCTAATACTCTACCTTCTAATCTACCTATTGATTGGTTTCTGTTCTTACCAGTTTTCATTCTAGTAAGCATATTCTCCATAGCTTCTCTCCACTTAGTACCAAAAGCAGCTTCCATTTTGTTTAAATTTTCTTTTGAAAATATAATATCAACATTTGCTTGCCATTGTTCTAAAGCTTTTTTTCTATAATTTTCACTATTTCTTAGATCGGTAGATATATTACCAACATCCCAATTAGCACCTGGATAAGTGTATCCTGATCCTTTGTTTATAGCTATAAGTTGATCCGCAAACAAACCTAATTCAGGTTTTGATTCAGCAAAAGTTTTAATCATAGATAAATCTCTTTTAGATAATCCATCTATTGAAACACCTTGCTTGTCCCAAGCTATTATTCTAGCTACATCTTCAAATGAAAAACCATCTATAGCTTCTTTTCTTAAGTTTTTAGGTATACCACCACTGTCTATTAGTTGTTTTTTCAAAGCCTTAAAGTCAGCCTGAAGTGATTGTTGAAAACTAGATATATCATTCATTGCTCTAGCATACGGATCTAACAAACTATCTTTATACCAAGCTAACTGAGCGTTACCAATATCACCTTTACCTAAAGTCCTATACAGTAATCCCACGAAATCTTCAGCAGATGGAGGTATTATACTAAACTTATTGTTTTTACCACCAAGCTTTTTTCCTCTTTTTTCAGAAAATACTTTATAGTTTTCTATACCAGATTTATTTTCTATAATATCGTTTATTGTTTGATTTAAAGATAATGATTGTTTTATTTTAGCTTGTTGGACTTTAGATTTTACATCTATTTGTTCCATAGCATCTCTTACTGCTCTAACGTTTTTATAAGCATCATCTGCAAAATAAAAATCATTATAACCTTCTGCAGCTTTTTCAACCATCCAAAAAGATTTAGCGTATGGTGAACTATTACCTAAACCAGTTATATTATCTATAGGTATATTTAAACCAACAGAATCTAAATACTCTTTAATAGCTAACTGAGCTTCAGGAGCTCTAGCTGTTAACACAAATACGTCCTCCGTTCCTCTAGCTTCCTGTATTTTTTTACCTAATTCTAATAATGGCCCTGGTTTACCATCAACAACTTTATTAAACTCAGAGAAATCCCAAACAGCACCTTTTGCTAGCATACTATCTCCTTTTTTAGCAAACTCTTCTGCAGTTAACTTGCCAGTTTTGCCATCAGGCATAGTATATAAAACATTACTATTAGTTTGAGCAAGTGTGTCATCAAAGTCAAACACTCTAATTTTTTTAACAGGAGCGTTTGGATCTCTAGAAACAGCTAAAGCTTTATCTAATGTAGCAGCAATGCTTAATATCTCTTGATTACTATCATAGTTAGGATTAGACTTAACAACATTACTATTATTAACAGATAAAGAGTTTTTCTTTTTTGTCTTTGGTTTGTTAGTTAAATCATATGCTTGTTTAGCTATTTTAGATTCTTCTACTATTTTACCATCAGCCATTGATCTAAGTATCCACGCTGGAGCTCCTTTAGTTCTATCGTTAAAATATCTATCTAAAGCTTGTTTCCAATCGTTAGGCATAGAAAACTGATACCCAGCAGTTTTTAAAGCTGTATCCATTGGTTCAGGAATAATAGCTACCTGGTACATGTCTTGAAGTTTATCTATATCTAAATCGCTGTTTGGATTAAAATAAGAATCTATCAAAGCCATAGCCATTACTTCAGCAGGTATTATATGCTCATAAACCAAATCCTTGTTTATGTTTTCAATTTTAAAATCTCCTTCATACATGTAAGTTGGCATAGCGGAAGATCTTAATATAGAAGCCATATTACTTTTTAAAGACATCATCATCATACCTAAGTCAACTTTACTAGTTGCTGTATCAGGATTTCTTAATTGATCTTTAACACCTTGCATCAAAGTTTTTATTCTATCAAAAGCTTCGTTGGCTGCTTTACCTCTTTTTATAGCAACCTCTTTATTACTTGTCTTTTTCGCCTCAGATATTACACTTGAACTTTTTTGAGATGGAGTTTTATAATCTCCATTTTTAGTTGAAGACAATACGTCTCCAGTTTTAGAGTTAATTACTCTAGGATTATCTATTTTCCACTCTCCTTTTTTAATTACTTTTCCTTCACTATCTACCTTATCATTGTCTTTTTTCCAGTCAAAATCTGCTTTAACATCTGAACCTAACTCGTTAGATAATTTATTTAAATTATTAACTATTAAATCAGCTTTGTTTTGGTAGTATTGGTATCCTTGTCTACCAGCTTCACCGTCAGACATTAGTTCAGATCCAACACCTTTATTTGGAGATTTATTATCTCCCTTTTTAATGTCAACGAAAACAGTACCATCACCAATTTTAGCACTAGAAGTTAAATGATCAACATCCCATTTTAATATTTGTTTAAATTCTTCTGCTATAGCTTCATCTAAAGATAATCCTTTTTTAACAACTTTTTTACCATCTACAATTTTTACTACGTCTTTAGTTCTATCGTTTATTTTGTTTTTATAAATATTGTAAGTAGTATCCCTAGATGTTCCAATTGTAACTGGATCTTTAAAAGCTTTACCAAAAGAAACTTTTTTACCATCAACGTCTCTGATATTCAATACAGCTGCTAAAGATTTATCAAATCCTTCATTTTTCAATTCCTCGTCAACAAACTCGTCTATTGACTTAAATTCACTAGGTAGTTTTTTGGTTGATTCTAGTATTCCAGTATATTGCTTAAGAGTCTTAAACAAACCTTCTTTCATTTTGGTTTTTGTAACACCATTAAAAACGTTACCTTCTTCAACCATCATGGTGCCATAAGTTTCTTCTACAGCTCTTTTAATGTTTTTACTACTAAAGTCCCCATTAAGATTTTTAATAAAATCTTTTTTACCTAATTCAAATGCTATTGCTTGAGTAGGATTTAAACCTCTTACAAAAGACATAGATTTTTTAGTTAAACTTCTATCAATTTGATCAGATATAGTTTCAACAAAATTATCTTTTAACTCTCTACCAGCTAATTCAGTTTGGAACTTTATAAAGTTTTCTCTTATCTTACTATCACTATTTTTTAAATCAGTACCAAACTTATCTAAACCTAATTCGGCACCTATTTGGTAAGCTAAACCTTCTTGACGAGTTTGATTAGCAGATCCATTAGGTTTTATAAACTGTTTTTTTATACCTTCAACATCTAAATTATTTTTCCAACCAGGTGTTAATCTCATCATTTGTGGTCCAGCAGTGTTACCTGTTTCTTTAGATTTAACTCTATCTATTTTACCACCCTGCCAATCACTAGTCCACTTAGGCATGAACTTAGCATCTTTGTCGGTTCCTTTTACAGTGTTACCATCAGAATCTACAAATTTTCCACCTACAGACTTTTGAATAAGATCTTTATGAAAAGGTTTAAAAACAGATCCAGATATATATTGTATAGGTAGATTCTCTATTAACGTTTCTATGTTTTCATCTAAAAACTTATTAAAAGCAGGTCCTTTTTTACTACCACCCATTTCAGTTATGATGTCGGCTTGTAATTGAGGACCTAATTCTTTTCTTATATCAGATATAAACGGAGCAACAACAGGCATGGTATCTGTACCTTGTTCTATAGATTTTAGTTTTGTCCAGTTTATTTTTTCTACAGCATTAGTAACTATATCATTTATAGGTTTTGATATTTTTAGTTTTTGATCTAAAGTTTTTTCAGCTCTAACAGGTTTTGGTTTTGTACTCTCACCCATTGTCTTACCCTCATCACCAACTATAGTGTCAGCAAAAGAACCACCATTATCTCCTAGTTTATTATCTAATGAAACAGAATTTTCTTTACCAGCTTTATCACCAACGCCTGCTATTTTATTTATAAATTGAGCACCCATCCACGCACCTAAAGATCCACCTTCACCCTTTTGTTGAGATGGATCAAAGTTTGATAAGTGGATAGCTAGATCAGATTTAACGTCTTCAGGATTACCATCAAATAACTTATTTGCTATTTGCTGTTCAAAAAATTTATTGTTGTATATAAAATCAGCTGCCTTTATAAACTCTGGACTACGCTGGAATTCTTTTTGAGAATTATATTGTCTCCAATCAAGCTTGTCAAAGTCTTTTAAAGATGATATAGATTTTTTATTTTTTGACTTGTTTACCTTACCAGTTAATGGTTTAGTTTTAAAAGTTTTCTTTACCTGTTCCTTAAACTTCTTTTCATCAGCTTTTATACTTTCACCTATCTTAGCACCTTTTTTAAATAAACTTTTTTGAGCTTCTGTAAATTTACCTTTACTTATAGATTTATTATAGTCTTTTATGAAATTATAAACGTCTTCCGCTGTTTCAAAAGATATAGTAGCACCTGTTTTATCTTGTATTCTACGTCTACTTAAATCACCAATCTTACTAAAAACGCCATCATTCATTACGATGTCTCCAGTTTCTACAGCGTCAGAAAATAATGTTAAAAGTTCCTCCGCTTGTATATCACTGCTTTTGCTATTGTAAAGCTCTAATCTTTTCTTAAGTTCACTGTTTTGTACTTTGTTTGGGTCTAATTTATCTAGTTCCGTAGACAAAGCTGTTGCTAAAGAAAATGCAGCTTGAGGATTTTCTTCTAAAGTTTTAGCTAAAACATGGTGTAATGCTTCATGATTTTGAGCATTAGTAGCTCCTATAGCTATACTTTTTTGTTTATCTATTACTATAGTATTTGTTGTAGGATCGTAAGACGCATCAGCTCTAACCATGTTACCTTCAGAGTCCTTTTCCAACATAGTGTTGTTAGACAACGCGTCTGCAGCTTCTGAGCTCTCAGCTATTTTTAAATTTATGTTATCAAGTTTAAAATTCTTTAAGTCTTGTTCAGCTTGCTCTTGAGTTATATCACCATTAGCTACGGCTTCTTGTAAATTTTCAGTAAATGTTTGCGTTATTTCAGTTTGCTGCTCTGTTGTTAACTCTTTAGATACACCAGCTTCTTCATAAGCCTTTTTTAATCCTTTAATCTTTGTGTCTATAGTTTTAGCAGCTTTAGACTTATATTTGTTTTTAGCTACTTTTGTTTTTATTTCTTTGCCATCAACAACTTGAACTACTTCCTCACTTACTTTTCCTATTATATTTTCATTAGCTTCTTCAAGTAATCTTATTTCTTCATCAATATTTTTTACAGTAGAGTTGTTTTTATTTTCTTTAGATTTCTCTAAATCTATTATTTTTAAATTATTTTCATATATAGCTTTAGCTTTTTCAGTTTTTAGCCCTATTGGAACTCCTTTGAAACTGTTTTGCATGTCTTGCACGTCTTTCCATTCTTTAGAAGCTTCTTGTTGAGTTTTTCTTCCAGCTAATACTTCTGCTTGCAAAAAGTTTTTATGATTAGCTATTGCCTCTGGAGAGGAAGCTACAGCGTAGACTTGATTAAATCTTTCATCATCAAGTTTAAGTAAATTGCTATACTCTTTACCAGCTCCAATAACAGTTGCTGCTGAAGTAACTATACTACTTGGTCCTGCAGAAAAGAAAGATACTTGCATTATTCTTTTCATGTCTTCAAACCATTCTTCACTACCCCAATCTATAGCATCAAAACCTTCTTCTTTACCATCAAAACCTTTTAAAGCATTAACTAGGGTTGATCCAGCTCCTTCTGTTATTTCCTGAACAACTTCTGTTACTGATTCACCTACCCCACCAGTTCCTAACTTGATGATACCTTTTGCTACTACTTCTTTAAGCTCTGTGTTTAGCAATTTTTTTAATTTTCCTTTCTTACCAGAATTTAAAGCTCTTTTAAATATTGCCTCAGCTATTTTATCTCCACCTTTACCAGCTGCTGTTTCAATACCTAACCTATCCATTTTACCAATTAAGAAACTCATTCCAGCAGCATACGATAGTTTCTCACTACTTGTCATACCGTCAAATCTAGGGTCTCTAAACTCTCTTTCGTAATCACCATACTGTCTAGTCATCATAGCAGGGTTAACTTTCATTAAGAATTTTAATCCTTCTTTAACACCTCTTTTAGATATTTCTTTTTTTGTTTGAGTTTTTAATACATTTTTCCAAGCTTTTCTACCTATACTTTTTATTGGTCCACCAGTCACTAATCCACCTCCTCTATTTATAAGCACGTCAACAAGCATATCTATACCAGTACCTAAAGCTTGACCAAAGAAAGAGTTGTTGTAAGCTTTATTAAAGTCACCATCTATATCAAGGGCTACAAAATCTTCTAATCCTTTAACCTCACCTGTGAAAGCTTCTATTTGATTCTCAAAATCTTTTTCTTCTTTTTCAGTTAAAAAAGGAGATTCTATAAGTAATGCTGTTCTAGCAAACATAGCACCAACGCCACCCATTGATTTAGCTAGGTTACTACTTATTCTGTTAAGTATTATAGCAGGAGCTTCACCAAGATTCATTTCAGCATAGTTTGTAGCTTCGCCCATGCCTCCTTCTTTTCTTTCTATTTTAGCTTTTAAGTCAGCCTTTTTAATACCTAAAGAAACAACTTCATTTATTTGTAACATGTTATCAACTTGCAATGATCTCATATAGTCGATATCATCTTGCATGTCTAAATAATCTAACGTATTTTCTTTTATTTCTGATTCAAATTTTATTGCTTGATCTTTTATAGTAACCTCTTCATCTAAACCGTCGTATATATATTTAGGAATTTCAAACTCTATACCACTTGGAGTTTTAATATTCATCATCGGCATCTTACTTATAGCTTCGCCTCTATTATCATATATTATTTTATCTTTAACTGAAACTACTTCAAAACTTTTTATAGGTGTTTTATCATATTCATTAAATGTTGTTTCATACTGCTCTTGCGATCTCCCGGTAATTTTACCGTCTTCATCAACTGTAAAACCTTTCTTTTCAAGCATTTTTACTTTTCTTTCGTAAGTATACTTATCGTTATCCAGGATCTTCTTAACGGAAGGTTGATTAGCTAAAGCGTCTTCACCATAGAACTTTAAAGCTTCTGTAAACGCATCACTAATTTCGTTTGAAAAGTTAACTTTTGATGTTATTTTGTGTATAGGACTATTATAGCCTGATAATTCACCAACAATGTCATTTAGTTTAGAAGATGTAAAATGTTGTTGCTTTGTTTCCTGATTAGCATAGTATTCTAAATTTTTAAATCTTTCCTTGTCAAAACGCAATTTTATATCTTCATTAGCATTATTACCAAGAAATTGTTTTATCTTTTCTAAAACTTCCGGTGTAGGATTTTCTAATTCTTCAGGAGATAAGTTAATATACTCAGAACTTTTATTGTTAAAAAATTGTGCTTCAAGCTCTTGCACTTCTTGACCTATCATGTAGCCTTTGCTAGCAGCATTTCTTTTAGCTTCTATAGTACTAATACCTTCTTCTTGTTGCTGCTTTATAAACTCTACTCCTTCTTTATTAAATTTAGCATTATTAAAATATTGTTGATCATAAAGGTTTAAGTCTACTCCAAGTATTGATCCTATTTCATTGTCACTAAAATCTAAATCAACTGCATCATTATCACCTGGATCTCTATATATAGGTCTTCCAGAAAAATCCCTAGGAACATTAGCATGTAGTTTACCGTTTCTTTTATCGTAGTAAAAACCATATTCTAAAAATTTAGAATTATTAAATTTGTCATCAACGTTAAAACCTTCTACGCCTTCATCTTTAATGCCTTTAAAATTTTCAACAGCGCTTTCAAGCTCTTCTTTAGAATCTACAACAAATTCAGCGTTAGATCTAGCAATATCGAAATCTTTTTTAGCTTTAACTAAATCTTTGTTCTTTAATTTTTCTAATTTATTTTTTAACTGTACTTCTTCGTCAGTTATTACTTTTGCACCAGGATACTTTTCAGATCCTTTTCTATTTTTACTTAAATAATCTAATCTTTCTTTTGTAGATGCTATTTCAGATTCAACTGCTTCTACACTTTCCACAGCTTTAGCCACATTTTCATCTCCTTTATAAAAAGTAGAAGTACTAGGATTGTAAGCTTCGCTTATTTCTGATGCTATATTTAAATCATCAGAGTCAGATATTTTGTAAGCATTTTCTTCTTTCTTGTGTCTTAAAGCTTGTAGCTTTAAATTATAATCTTTTATATCATCCTTGCTAGTAGCTAAATCTATTTTGTTTTCTAAATCTTTTATTTCTTTATCAAAATCTCTAGATGTTGTAATTTCAAACTCTTTTCCCAGAATGTCAAAAGCACTAGTGGGAGTAACATCTCCTCTATCGTTTACATCTACTACTAGTCTATCTTTTTCATTATAACCTTTAATTTTACCATTTTCATCTTGATAAATAACAGTGTATAAATCTACGGCTCTTGCGTCTGCATATGGAATAGCTTTTCCTCTTTCATTTACAAATACTTTTTCTCCTTTAATTTTATTACCTTCGTCATCTAATGGTAGTGTTTTATCTAAATCACTTATTATACCATCTTTATTAATGTCTTTTATGCCTTCTTTTAAATACTCACCAGTCCTAGCGTCTTGAACATCTTGATTAACACTACCATCTTCGTTAATAATAGGTTGGCGCTCTGTTAGTTCAGAATCTTCATAAGGTATTATACCTAGTATTGTTTTATCTTTAAATTGATCATTACTTGAAAAGTCTAAACCAGTATCCTCTATAGCTATATAATTATCACTAGGTGTATCTTCTCTGTCAAAATAATTACCTTTATCTAAAAATCTTTTAAAGTCTTCTACAGTTTTATTATCACCTCCATTGGACGTACTATTAAACTCAAATAGTTTTTCTTCTAAGAATCTTTTTTTAGGATCATTTCTCCAAGTGTCATCATCTTTAGGAAATAGATCGCTTGCTAAAGCTGTTTTACTTTCTTTTCTTCCACCAGTAATCTCATCTAACACATTAAAATATGTCCTAGATATATTACCTTTTTTCTCTTTATACTTTTTTCTTAAATTAGGATCTGCTTTCGGTATATACTCCGTAATATCTTCCTCTAATTGTAAATCCGTAACTTCTCCTGTTGCTGGGTCTTCCGTCGCTGCAACTGCAACATCCTCTGCAACGACTTCCGGCTTTTCCACGTCTACTTTTAGACTTTCAAAATCAAACTCATTACCATCACTTGATTCTTCCTCTTTTTTCTTTTCATCATCTGGTCCTCCTGGAGTTACCATATCTACTTTTAGACTTTCAAAGTCAAATTCATTAAATTCCTCGATCATTTTGTATATCTTTTATTTAATAACTCCATTCTTTTTTCGTAAGAAGAATATTTTTTAGGTAATATTCTATTATTTTTAGGATTAAATCCATCTTTTCTAGCTTCTTCATAGTATGCCTCAATAGCATTGTTACGTGCGTCTTTCTCTGCTGGTGTACCAGTAGGCATTGCTTTTATTTTATCATAAGCTACTTTTCGTTTCTTTATAAAAGGAGCAGCTGTTTTTTGATACTTGTCATAATCAGCTTTTTTCTTTTTATACTTATCTTTATCTGCTTGTGAAGCGCTTGCTGCGGGTTTTGTAGGTTCTTTTGTTGCGTGTTTCCAAGATTCACTTCCGCTTTTCTCGTAAGTGTTTTTGTATAAATCTTGCATTTCGTCACGTAGTTTAGACTGATCTAATTTATTGTAATCTATATTACCTTTTACTTCATTCCATTTTTCTTCGGTTGCTTTTTTATCAAATAAATAACTACGCCTATCATCACTATTTATATCACCATTAGCTATCATAGTAACAACCCTTGGATCCCAACCGGAGTTAAAGTTGAATTGTAACATTCCTGTTCTAAATTCTTCAGGTAACGAATCCCAATCATCTCCCCACATTTTAGGATTGTTTAATGCTAGTTTCCCGTTGTATTCACCTTTACCTAGGTTTTCTTTATTTATTTTATCTATAGTCTTTTTAACAGCGGCTTCATCTTCTCCATATCCACTACAAGGAACTGCATTGCCTGAAGCATCTACGCAACCAACTGTGTTTTCTATACCTATCATAAAGTTTAAACCTGGAACTTCAGCAGGATCTCCTGATAATTCATCAATATTGTTTCCATCAAACACGGTAATGTTGTCGTCAGCATAACTATTCATTCCTCCTTGTTGACTTACTAGATTAACACCTGCTGGGCTAGTGGTATTAGTTCCTGGAACTACAGCTGGGTTTTGCTGGTCATTCCCTTGTTGTGAGTTCATAGAGTTTTGATACTCAGTTTGAACACCAGCTTCTATAACATCACCATCAGCATCAACCGGTTGGTAGACTCCAGGGTTATCTACACTAAAACTCTGAGTCTTTGGTGGACCTTGTTTTATCATGTTTATTTCTACATCTGAAATACCAGAAGCTTTGTTTAATTCACTATCAAAAAGCTCTTCATTACTAGTATCTACAGCCCTTGGGTTTTTATTAGGATCACCTTTATAAGCTATAATTTCCGCATTTTCATCAATACTATTTGTTTTCATGTATTGTTTTAGCTCTTCGTCGGATATACCAGTTTCTTGCTGTATTTGTTTAGGAGTTTTATAAGTGGTTGTTCCATTATTAGCCGCTGATAAACGACTTAAAGTAAGAGCTTTGTCTTCAGAGCTAGAAGGGTAGCTTTTAGCCATTTCAGCATTTTTATCATACAACGGTCTTTTTGCCTCTGCTTTCTTTTCAGCTAAATTTTGTTTTTGCTCTGTTATTCTTTGGCTTTTTATATCAGCGTCAGGTTGAGCAGATTCTTTATAAGCTTTTTGAGCTAATTGACTAGACAAAAGATTTCTTTGTATCTGCACATCGGCTTGATAAGCTTCTTTATCTGTATCATCAACTCGACCATCACCATTCCAGTCAGCTCCAGGAGGAACTGAGTCATGACCAGAACCTATCCATCTTGTAGTATTACCCATAGATTCCCAAACACCAGCTGCCTGACCTTCTACACCTGAGTCTAATATGTAGTCCCAGTTACCTGGTGCGGTTAAAGAATCCCAATACTGTTTGTTATCGTAAATCTTTGTTGTAACAGATTTACCATCTTTACTTTCAGTTTGAGTTGACTTACCATAGCCTATATCTTTTTGTAATCCATCAATAGTACCAGCTAGTAATTCATCTACATTCGGCTGGTAAGAAATTGGATCATAAGCTTGAGTATTTTTATTTTTATTCTTCTTTAAATAACCACTCATATCTAAGTCTTGAGCATACACTTCTTCAGGAAATTGATCTTCAAAATCATCTCTGCTCATATATTGAGGTTTGCCATCTTTCAATATTGGCTCTCCTTCTTCATCTTTCAATATAGAATTAGGATTATGGTACGTCATGGATTGGTTGGTACCATTAGCCTTGTTCATTGTTATATTAGCACCACCATTATCTACAAAGTCGTCATAAAGAGCGGTCATTCCAGGAGTGTTAGAGTTTAAAATGCTATTTGGATCTCCTTTAGGAAGTTCTCTTCTTTGCTTATAATCTTCTAAACTACCTTGAAAAAAACCCATAAACTCTTGTTGGTTTTCTATATTTTTCAATGCATCTGCCTCAGCTTTGCTTATTTGTTCAGCTGTACTATCAGGATCTAACTCTATTCTCATTAGATCATCTTTAATACCTTTACCCCAAGCTAGGTAAGTTTTATCAAAACTATCTCCTCCAGTGGAATAATCAGCTTCTGTTTCAGAAAGCTCTACATCCATTTTTTTAGAAGCATTTAACCAGCGTTGTTGCCTTGCTTTTTCCATAGCAGCTTGATTCTTCTGGTATTTTCTATTTTTTTCGGCTTGTAATTTACTCCAATCTTTTATAACAGTGTTATAACCTTCAGCTGCTTTGTTAGCTGCTTGAGCTTGAGTAGATAGAGCACCTATATTTACACCCTCTGAATTAGATACGCTTTGTGGATTTTCGTAAGTTCCCATATATATATTATTATTCTTATCCGTAATGACCTATTGCTGCTGATGTTACTCCACCTATCATAGAACCTATAGCGCCAGCTTGAGCTGCTGCTGCTTGACCTTCTGCTTGAGCAGCCAAATCAATTTGTTGTTGTGTTCTATTAAGCTGTTGCATTTCTCTATTCTCTCGCTGTTGAAACACGAATTGGTTACCAGCTACTTCAGCGTTTTGAACTCTTTGCTTTTCAGCTAAAACTTGTCTTTGCTTGTCAGACTCACCTTGAGCTTTTAATTTCTCGTTATTAACCTCTTGCTGCTCAATACTTGCTGAAACGCCCATTTTACTTTTTAATGCTGCTTGAGCTAACGCTGTAGCACCACCAGCAGAAGCACCTGTAGCTCTTAATGTATCTAAAGTATTTGCTAAAGCTATATCAGCTTCTTGAATTTGCATTTCTGCAGCTTGAGTTGCTACAGATAAATTAGCATAAGGATTAGATATGTCTCCACTTAAGTCTTCAACTCCTTCATAAGGATTTATTATAGCTTGTCTATTAGCTTCTAATTTTGCTAATTGTCCTTCTTTTTCCAATCTTGTTGCTTCTGCTTTGTTTTTCGCGTTGTTTGACATAGCTAGTTGAACACCGCTTCCAACCACCGCTATTGCCGCAACACCTGCTGCTACTCCTGCCATATTAATAAAGTTTTTTAGTTAGCTCATGAGATTTTCTGGGATCTTTTGTCCATCCAAGTTTTTCATGAGTGTTAATTAAGTGTTGATTACCAGTTATAGTAAACATATATCTATATCCAGAAGAGTTAGCTACGTTCTCTGCACCTTTAATCAACAGCTCTAACGCTTCTTTTCTATCTTTGTTCTTGTATTCAGGATTAGAAATAACCCATTCAAGTATTGCTGCTTTTGAGTTTGTAGTATATAAAAACCCAGCAACAACACCTATATTATCTTTTTCAACAATAAAACCACTAGTACCATTACCTGGTAAAAAATCTTTTGGTGGAGCAGTTCCCCAACCTCTCCAGTTTTCCCACCACACTTTTAAAGTTTCGTAGTCTTTTTCTATTAAATTTCTTATATTAAATTCCATTATGAGGATATTGTATATGTTGTACCTATTGTAAAAATTTCTTTAAAATTAAAAGGATCAGTAGATTGATCTGTTTGTATCTTAGCTGTTAAATAATAACCTTTTAAACCAGTCATTTTGTTTCCAGAAATAACTTCACCTGGCCTTATTGGGTAGAAATTAGGATCAGCTGTGTTGTTGTTTGTAATTTTTTGAACTATATTTGCAACATATAGATTTTCTTTTCTGTCAAAACCAGCGTGTTTAGGTTGAGAAGTAATTGGATCCGTGTAATATCCCTCTTTGTAACTAAGTATAGTATCTGAATTGTCTGTAAACTCTCTTTCTACATTGTTTTGAATATCAAAACCTTGTTCACTACTAGTTAAGTTTTTCATTTCCCAACCATTAGAACCTTCGTAATTTATTGTGTTAAAGTTCTTCTTAGAAGATGGACTAACATTAAATATAAAAGTTATACTAGAAGGCTCTGGTGTTAATCCATAGAAACTGTTTCTAAGATTATTACTATAATGAAGCCAAGATTGAGCACCAGTAAAAGAGTAGTAATTACTTTTTATACTACCCATAAACAATGGTTTATATTTAGAGAAACTAACCCAACCTCTTATATCGTCATCAAAAGATATTGTTTTATAATCATCTATAGCGTCAGGAGTAGATAAGTGTTTTTGTATTGAGTTTATGTAATTTTTATTATTAATATCAAAACCACCAACAACTTTATCTTTAACCCACTTTGAAAACAAACATGTTTCAGCATTGGCAGCACCAGTGTCTACAGCTACATCTATACTTACTGTTATTATTAATGTTTTTGGTATTGGTGAAGTTTCTATATCTACTACTATAGGAGTTCCTGGCTGACCTGACGCTAATTCAACATCCATTCCTAACTCTATACTATCTAAATAATCTGAAGTAACATAAAACTGATTGCTATCTAAAGTGTTTTCAGTATAAACTTCTCCACTAACTGAGAATAATTGATTATCATTTAGTATTTTACCTAACTCGTCTCTAAAAAAGTCATACATGCCGTAACCTGATATTTCAGTTAATCCGTCCCTAGAAAGTCTTAGTATAGCACCTCTATTAGCATCAGCAAAATATCTTCTAAATCCATAGTAAGCGAAAGACTCTGGGTTTTGGCTTATACCATAGTCACCCTCGTAAGGAGTTACAGTTCCAATAACGTTTTGAGAAGTTGTTACTGTTCCACCTCCTTCAGCTGAGTATATAGCATCTTTATCTATCAACGCTCTACTTACTTTGTTTTCTTGAAAAACTGTTAAATCAGTATCTCTAGCATGTATCAATTGTATAGTGCCTTTTCCTGGATCAACTGTTCGAGTTATGTCTTCTCCAATTGGAAACACATTAGTATTATTTACTCCTGTTCTAGAGTTAAATACACCTGAATATATTAAAGAACTTGATCTAACTTTCAAATCATCGTCTTCTTCAGATAAAAAAGCTCTAGGACCAATTTGAGTAAAAGAGTTATTATATCCCCCTCTTATTCTAGATTCTTCTACGTAAAAATTAGTTTCAGAATCTGAAGGATCAAAAATAGGGTAATTTATCTCATCAGCCCATGGTAAGCTAGGCCAATAGTCAAAACCATAATTAGATTGACTTGACGAACCAGCATCTGGATTAGCCATTCTCTTTAACAAAAAGGAATTAAAAAAACAAACTTCTACTTTAACACTCATATTATAATTACATGTTTATATTAAATACTACTATGCTGGCCATATTGTTGTACAGTTAAAAGGTCCGCTTATTTGATAACCAGGTTTAACTTTCCATGTTACAGTTAGTTGTCTATTTAATGATTGGCTACTACCGGTAGCGTCATATACTTTCAACTTAGCTCTAAACGTTGTTGTACAATCTAAAGCTCCTGAATCTGGAAGCCAATAAGTAGGGTTATTCTGTGGTCCACTTGGATTACCCCAACCGGATGTATCTACATAAGGTCCACTATCTTTATAATTTTGTTCTGGTGGAGGTACTGTAGTAGGTGTAGATGATATTTTACCAAAAGCATTACCTGAATTAAAAGGTGGAAATATTTCACTAAGTATATTAAGAGCTCTAACTTTAGTAGCTAACACTTGTGGTAGCACAGAGACTGATCCAGTTCCTTGAAAAGGTGGGACAGTTGCTGCAGCTGCATAAGAAGTATTTGCTACAGCTATGTACCTATTACCCATAACATTATTACCAAATGTGCCACCTCCATAATAGGTCATAGGGTAAGATCCATCAGGTGTGTACTCTTGCCAACCACCAGCTCCAGCATTTAGTTTAGGCCAATAAAACTCTAAAGACTCAAGTAACCAAAAAACACCAATTGTTTTTGCTTTATCATTAAAATTATTAGCTGGTAGATTATAATTAGGATTGTTTACAGAGGAACCATTTATTCCGTCTAATTGAATCAATTGGCACCAGTCTGAATTAGGATCTGAAGGATTCCATGAAAGGCTTGGAAAAGCTATATTTGTTTCTCTAGCAGGTTCACCGCTTAAGTCTATATCGGTCAAAGAAACTAAACCAGTGGCTGGGTTTATATTATCCCAAGCTGGCATAATGTTTGAAAATCTATTATCTGGAGCTATAGTTATAAAGTTTTGAACTGGTTGACCTTGACTATTTAAGTTTTCAAACTTAAGGTTAAAAGTATAGTTTTCAGGTACAAAAGAAGACTGGGTATAAACTTTGTATTGCAACACTCTCATTCTAAAAGTGTTGTCTAAGTTATTTTTTACAATATCAAATAATGGTGTAGGAGTGTTAGGTATTGTATTTCCTAGCCCATCTAAAACACTGACTATAGTAACGTTTGTATTAGGGTCGTTTATAGGACTACCAGAAGCTGTTAAAGGGTAAAAAGAAGTGGTTACAAATTGATTTACATCAAAAGCCTCAGTATAAGCAAAGTTTAAATCTTCAAAGCTAGTTGCTATAGAGTTGTCATTGGTAACAATTGCAGAATTAAGTTCTGCTATTAATCCACTTGTAGAAGTTTCGTAAAATATGTCTAAATTAGAAAGCACGGGTCTTGTTTCATAAACACCTAAACCAGGTTGAGATCCTATCAATACATCATCAGGAACAGTATTATTTGCTCCCTTTGGGCTAAAACCACCAGGTATACCTATTGCTTTTTCTGTTGCTATTTGGCCTATTAAAGGATTTGAATCTGTAGTTATTTCAGCAAATTTAGGAAATTGACCTTGAAAAAATTGTGAACTACCTTGTATACTGTAAAAAGGACTTATACCTCTAGCCATGTCGGGAGAACCTGGGTTTATAAATTCAATATCACCGTTATCATCTAATTTCCAAGCATCACCATATGTAGTAGGGCCGACGACTGCGTTAATAAATTCATACGCGTTTGAAGCCCATTTGTATCCAGATTTTGTTTCGTCTAAACCTAAATCTTTCCAATTACCAATTCTAGTAACCTCATCAGATACTAAACTTGGATAGTATTGGTTTTCTTTACCCTGTTGTTGACCTAGTTGATTTGCGTTATTACCCTCGAATATATTAACTCTTCCATATAACTCTACAGAAGAAGCAAATTGTTTGTCCTGTGCTCCTACTTCTTTTAAATCTCTTGGAATTTTATTTATATTGTCATTTATAAGAACTATAAAAGCTTCGTCACCAACTAAGTTATAACGATCCGTTGAGGTTGGTGCTATTGGTGCTGGGAAGTTTGCTTGGCTTCCATTCGCTTTAATAACATCTTGCCAGCTTTTTGGATAACCATTTAAAATACCAGGAAGATATACATTATAATACTCTTGTTCTTGTTGTTTTACTACTATTTTAAAACTATACCAACCTAAAGGATTAGTTGTGTCAAACAGTCCAGGATAACCAAACTGAGAATCTGTTTCTGGAACAACATCTTGAAATAAAACTTTTAAACTATTGCCAGGCCAAAGGTTAGGTTCACCAGTACCACTTGTTGCACTATCATACAAAGGTTGGCCAGCATTTCTATAAGGACTATATATTGAAGAGCCTACAAAACCAACAAGACCTTCTAATGTATCGTTAGCAGATAATATAACATCTGAATGTCTTCCATATCTATCAACTAGAACTACACCCACCTGATAGGTTCTATTACCTTTTAATGTATGGTTTTGATATTCTTTGCGAAGAACAGGTGGAGAAAAAGAATCAGAAACAGTGTCTTTATATTTTTGATCAGCACTTACCGTATAAGACAAATTACTTAATGAAGGGTTTTTAGCTACAAAATTACCGTAAACAACTCTATTACCCACAGACTCTTGAGTCAATGCTCTTATAGGGACTTTGTCATAAACTCTTGACAATTCGTTTTCAGGTAAAGTTCTTATAGGCTTTTTAGACTTGTAAGTATACTTAAAGTCGGTTGTATTAGTTAATAATAAATCTTGCTGTTTTATAGTATCTAATACTTTTAAGCTTAAATCATCAGCTGCTTTATATATTATATCTATCTCTTTTACTTTTAATTTATCAACAATCTCACTAAAAGATCCGTAATTATTGCTAGATATATTGTAAGGTGCTAGTTGTATTATTACGTTAACAGTAGGATCTGTTCCCCCTATTTCAGTCTCTGGTATTAATATAGTTTCACCAATATTCCAATTATTACCACCATTAACAACATTTATACTTATACCTGGTTTAGGTGGTCCAGAGACAGTAACATTTAATTCAGCTGAATTATTACCATTTAAATTCACATAAAAAACATCGTTATAAATACCTGCAGCATCATTAAAATCACCAGTATTTGTTATAGAACCTGCTAAATTAGGAGCGTTTAACAATACGCCTGATAGCGATTCATCCGCATAGTTATTAGGTGATGGTATAGTTAATCCTATTTGATTGACTTTGTTTTCCATAAAAGAAACTATACTACTACTTAAAGCATTTGTTCTATCTGTCTTTTTCCAAGTAAAAGGACTAGTAGCAGTAGGTGATGTAATTATATTACTTCCTATATCTTCATAATTAAAAACGTCTTGAAAGTAACCATCTTGTTCAGGTATAAAAATATCTTGTGAAAAAGGAGCTATAGGAGAATACTCGTTATCATCAAATTTAAATCTATAAGATAGTTTAATAAACTTATCTTTTAAAAACTTTTTATCACCTTGAAAACCAGATTCATAAAAAGGGTTAGCTCCAACTATAATAACATCACCTATATTAAGAGAAACTCCTTCATCTACGGTTATTGTAAATAGAGAGTTGGTTACACTTCCTATATTTGTTATCTTAGGGTAAGGTTTAGGTATTGTAGCTCCATTGCTTGATCTAATAGCAATAGACATTCCTAATCTAATATATCCCTTTGGTTGGCTAGTTGGCAACGCTTCAAGAGTTATAGACGTACCCACAGCGTTTGACGCAACTGTAAAATCGTTAAATAAGGGTAATTCTTTGCTAACAACATCTTTCATTGTTGATAAAACAACACCTTTGTCACCATACTCGTAATATTTTATAGGCTCATATGGATAATATTTAGCAACAGATACGTGGTCTTCATTATAGTAATATGGATTACCATCGCTAAAAGGATTTGATATAGCTCTATCTACATTAAACTTTCTAGGTTGATTTCTATTATCTGTAAAGTAAAATTGATTTTCTACTATATTAGTACCTGTTATTGGATGGGTTTTTGAAAAATTCAACCACGCGCCACCAATTAGGAGCGTAGAAGAGCCAGATAACAAGCTATACATAACTATATAACATTCAGCTTTTGAAGGCTTTGTAGAGCTTATAGGAACATTAGCATGATTAGAAAGAGTAGTACCAGAACTATCATTCCAATTAGTTAAGAAAGCAAATATTCTATCATTATTAGTGTCCATGTGAAAACCAATAATTTCTAAGTTTTTAACGTTTAAGCCAAAGTCTGTTAATAAAGAGTTTCCAACTATGTTTTCAACAGCGCCAACATCTGGACCTTCTGATCTACTTACTTGAATATTTACAGCATCTCTATATTCTCCATTTGGAATAAGTCTAGCGTCAATATCCTTATTCATTTTGGATTTAATAAAATTATTCTTTGTTTCAGCCATAATTAATGTTTAATCCATTTAGATTTACCTCTCATAACTTGAGTAAATTCTTCTAACTTAATATTGCTTAATCTTATTTTAGCGTTGCGAAGTTTAGCATATCTTTCTTTTTTGTATCTTTGAACTATATACTCCTGAACATTTGATCTACTAGCCAGAACAGCATGTGATATATGTGCATATAAAGCATCCTCTGCCATCTTTGGAACTTTAGTGTCCATATCATAGGCTAATCCATCAGAAATGTACTCTAAGATGATTAATTGACCTACTAGTCCACTTGAAAAAGAAAACTTACCTTCTCTTTCGTTTATAGTAAACCAACCATTTGTTTGTGAAACTTCCGGCTCTAAACCATATCTTCTACCTAAAAATAATTTAAACCAATCAAACCCATATACACTAACATAGTTATCTATTTGATCTATAGTCAATTGACCTGTTATATTTAAATTATTATTTCTACTCCATCTTTTCTCTGTTATCGATTGATTAGCTTGATTATTTTCAGCAAATGAGTTTTGAGTGGGTATACCTGCAGCATCTTGAATAGGTAAGTCAGTTGGATTACTAGTTAATCTAGTAGGATATATAATATGTTTAATACCTGAATCGTCTACGTATGACAATTGTACATAATTAACGTAATCTTGTGGTATTGGAACAGATAAACTTGGTGGTATAGTAAGTTCTTGAGAATTAACAGATTTTAATGTATCATATGAAAATTCTTGCAAACCTCTTTTAGCGTGAAATATTATATCAGATCTTTTACACCTAGGTATTAACTTATCCATACCTACGTAAGCAACCATAAAATTGTTTACTATATCAGTTAGACTTACATATTCGTAACCTCCGTAGTTTTGTTCTATTGCATTTTCTTTTAATTGGCACAGAATAAAATCGCCTGCAGTTGCGTATACAGGAGCATTTGGATCAGGAAATATTACTACCTCATTAGTTTTAACATTAGCAACTCCAGATGCATTTTCAGGTATAGTAACACCTGTAGTTAAATTTATTAAAGTATAGTTTGACGCGGAAGCTATTTGTACAGGTAGTGATGTATTTGGATCCCATTCAAAAGCGCCGACTAAAGGAGTGTTAAAACCGCTACCACTAGTAGTTGTATTACCAAAAGTAAAAACTGTTGGAGATGTTGTCTTAAGTACAACTTGACCAGAGTAATAAGCCGCGTTAGTTTCTTTTATTAGTCCCATTTATTATCTTTTTTCGTTAGATTCTTGTTGTGCTAATTCTTGTGAAGCAGCTTGAATTATTTGTGGATCTCTTATTACAAGACCTGTATATTGTAATATTTGCAGAACGACTTCTACTTGCTGGCTGTCACTTATTTCAAAATCAACAGACCCTGTGCTTGGTATAGTTCCAACTGGAGCAGGATCGTCATTGTTAAAAAGATATTGTCCTAAACTACCTATAGTGTATGCCCATACAACATCTTTTGGTTTTCTAATGTAGCTAAAACTAACATCTGTATCTAGCGGTGTTGTCACCTCTGGAAATACTGTTATCTTATCATCTTTGTAAGTAGCTATTGGAAAGTTTAGTGAAGGTTGAAGTATAGGAGATAAAGTTTGCTGCTTGTATTCTCTTTGACTAACAATTTCTACTTCAGGAGAGTTTATACCTCTATTGTAAAAAACAGAACCAAATCTATGTAGGTTAGTGGGTTGATGATAAATGTTAGTTGTAGGATTATTTGATGCTTTTTTTAGTTCTTCAAATATTTGAAACTCTTCTTTTATGTGATCCATTCTAGAGGCGAACTCAACATCCGTTTTAGGCATACGTATATACTGGTTATAATCTTCGAAAAAACTTTCAAAAATATCTAATTGAACTTGAGTAGCTATCTTGTTAAACTCATCAGGAGTTAAATAGCCTCTTTGCTCTTTGTTTAATATGCTTAACACAGTCGTGTATACAGTATTTACGTTTATTGCCATTTTAGTATTTTTAAAAAAAAAGGGTGGCGAAATACCACCCTAATATATAGTTACATGTTAATTTGTCTTTTTCTCTATAGACTTGTAAACCTGTAAGCCTTCATCTGTTTTAAACCAAGCGGCTAAAGCTGAATAAGGATGTTCGTCAAAAGGGACTTGCATTAGTACTCTATCATTACTTCCCCACATAAATGTTCTTTGATCTTGTGATAATTTTAAAATACCGTTCTCAGTAGCTTTAATTCCAAAGTTTCTAAGTTGTACGTTTTCATCATTAATTAAATCAATAAACAATCTAGGGTTTCTTCTTGCAAAAATTCTTATATCTCTAAGTAATTCTTTTGAAGATAGTTCAGAAACTCTAGACCCTACTTCTACTCTTAGTATTGCTTCTGCTGTATCTATATCTATATTAGCTGCTGCATTACTAGCATCTAACTCCATATCTAAATAGTCTAGATCATAAGTAGCCTGCTTTTTAGGAAGATACTCATCATATGTATTACCTTTTTGTGGATGGTATAAAGAAAGTAGCTTTTGTAAATTTTGTTGCTCTTTAGGTACAAATAGTTTTCCTTTTTGAAAAACAATATGGCCTAAGTTTGATATTCCTTTTTGTTCATCTACAAAAGGAGATTTTTGATTTTCAGCATATCTAAGCTCTCTTTGATGCCCTAATTTTTCATCAAAATATAACATAGGTGTTACAGGTGAGTGTCTTGTAGCTAGTCTAAGCGTTAAAGGTTTTTTATTTTTTAAAAAATATAGTCTATCTTTAAGTTCCCAAGTTTCTTTTACTTCAGTTTTTTCTGAAGATTTTTTAGTTTTTGTTTCCATAATATAATATAATATAATATAATAAAAAGCTAGAGTGCCGAAGCACCCTAGCATTAATTGTTATTATGCTGTTGTGAATAGCATAAAGTTATTAGCAGCTTGAACCACTAGACATCTTTCTGATAAAAAGTGAACATTCATAGCATCAAGACCTGATGTGTAAGCTCCGCCTACAGAACCAGTGATCCATGATTTCATTCTTCTATCATCTGTCTCAGACGCTCTATAACGAGTGTGTAAGAAAGGTCTTCTGATATTTGATCCCAACATTTGATCATAAACTGTTGATGTTCCCGCAGGAATCATAACACCTTGAATGTTTGGAGCAATACCTCTAGTTGAAGCATCATTTAGATATTTCCAGTCAGTTTTGTAGAAGTCATAAGAACCTCTTCTAAAACCAGAAAAACCAAAGTTAAGTGCCATATCTCCGTCGTTATCAAATAACCCGTAAGAAGCACCAGCTACTTGATTTACACCCGCTGCACCAGTAGTACCTTGAGTACTACCGCCAACATTAGCGATCATATTATCCATAGCTAAAGCTAAAGTTCTATTACAGAAAATCATGTTTTCTTCAATAGCGCCTTCAAAATCTAACTGAGCTAATATTGTGTCAAAGTCAACTAAAGCAGCATTACCACCAGCAGCAGCTTGAGAGAATCCTTGGTATTCGTGACCTCTTTCACTTACAGCTGAGAATAAACCTTGTGTACCTTTGTTACCTGGAGAACCAGCAGCACCTAAAGCAATTGCAGCAACTCCGGATCCAGCTACAGCTTTTTCACCTTCAACTAATACCATTTCAAGATAATCTTCATATCTTAATCTAGTCTCAGACTCAGACTTCAAATACCATAAGTATCCAGATGTTCCATCTTCAGTTGCAACTTCAACCCAACCGATCTGAGCAGTGTCAGAACCATTGATTTCAAATTTGTCTCTAATGATAACAGGTGAGTTACTATACTGAGTAAACTCTGGCTCAATAGAACCTAATTTATCATCATCAGAACCTTTTTGCCATTCTGAACCGTATACAAATAGCGACATAGTATCAGCAGCTACAAATATTCCAGGAACTGCACTAGCAGCTAATAAATCAGTAGCTGTATAAGCAGCAACTGTAATTATAGCTTCTCTAGCTACACCAGCAGCACCACCAGTAGCAGCACCAACATTAGTAACTAATACTTTCATAGTGTTTCCAGCACCTGCACCAGATGTTGCATAAAGAACCAAAGTTTGATTTACTTTAATAGCACATTCTGAATTTACAGCTAAACCAGCAGCTGTAGCATCTGGATCAATTTGAACAGTAATAGTAGTTGCTGTAGTAACAGCAGCTTGTTCGTAAGAAACGTGAAGTCTATTTTGTTCAGACCAAATTACTTGATCAGAAGTCATAGGCATTTCAGCTCCTACCATTCTCAAGAAACCACCAATAGTTCGGTTTCCGTATCTTTCTACCTCTTGCTCATAAAGCTCTGGTAGATATTGTTGTGCAAAGTCATTAGCATCAGCCCCACCTTGGTTGAACTGAAGATAATTTGATTGCAGCGTCATTTTAGTTTGCGCTGGTTCTAAATTTGGACCCAACGCTGGATTTAATCCTGCCATTTTGTTTTGTTTTTATTTATGTTCTTCGTTTGATTTTTAACTTAGAACCATCTCCACCGGTGACAGCTTTAACCTTCAATCCATTTACAAAAACTTCTCCAGACGGATTAGGTCTAGCTTCGTTTGATATGTTTTTAGATTGAGCTAAAATGTTTTTAGAAGCATCGGCTTTGCCTTGCTCATAAAAATGTTTAGCAATTGTATCCGCGTGTCTTGCAGCATAGATAGCTTTATGATAACCAGCTTGATCTTGAACACTTCCATCCTCGTTTAAGAACTTCTTAATAAATGTTGAAATGTCGGATTGGGCATCTGCAACTCCTTGAGCATTATTAACTTTATAATTAAAACTCTTTTCCCCTACATTGAAATCAAAACCTTTGAAATCGTTTGAGAAAAACTTTTTAGTATTTTGTTTAAATGACTCATGTTGTTGTTTAGCTAAGTCTTGTGTTTTTTTATGATTGTTAAAAAATTCTAGAGCTTTTTGTTGTTCTTTGTTAGTATTAGGTTTAAACTTTATTTCCTCATAATACTTACTTTTAACTTCTTCTAAAAAACCTCTAGCTTTAACAACTTCTTCTTTTAAAGCGATTTGTTTTTTCTTTACATCTCGCTCTTCATCCACGTCTTCGTCAAATGAAAAAGAATCTTCTAATATATATTCTATTTCTTCTACGTTTAAGTGTGGTTTAGTATTTTTATAATATTCTTTTAGTAATATATCGTTATCTACTTTACTATAATCAGTATTTAACCTAACATAGTCTTCAACAGTTCCACCCGTTTCATTCATGAAACCTACTAGTTTTTCAATATTTTCTGGTAAGTTATTTTGAGTAGCTTCAACTTCTTTATTGATTTCCGTTTCTTCTTTAACTATTTCGGATAAAACAGGTTCTTCTTGGATATCTTCTTTAGTTTCAACTACATCAACTTCTTTTTCTATATCTTCTTTAATTTCTGAGCTTAAGTCAACTTTAACATCAGATATACTTTCCTGTTGAGTTAAATTTTTAGGCTTTTTTTTCATTTTGAAATCACCTTCTTGTGTTTCTTTTTCTTCCATAATATAATATAATATAATAATAAACCTACATCATAGGCTCTTCTTGTGAATCCTCTTGTATATCCACTTGTTCTTCAACAACTTCATTAGATGCTGGAGTTCTTTGTTCCTCTACTTCAAAGTTAGTAGGTAGACCATCTGTTTGTCTTTGGTCTATCATTTGGCTTTGTTGAGTTGCTTGAATTTTAGATCTTTTATCTTTTCTATCTTCTATTCTAGTTTCTTTCTCTTGCATGGCTTTTACTTTTACTTTTTCAAGTTCCATGTCGTAGTTAAACTCTATTTCTAAAAGTTGCTTTTTTATTTCAGCTTCAGTCTGCATTCTTTGTATTTCCATTTGAGACTTAGCTTGTTCAAACTTAACATTTGTTTCAGATAGTGCTTGTTGTTTTTGAACTTCTGCCATAGCTGCTTGTTCTGCTGACTTGGCGTTAGCCTGTGCCTGCGCTTGAATCATTTGTTGTTGCGCCTGTTGGTCTGCTTTTTGTTTTTGCTTTCTTTTTATTTTTAGAAAAGCGTTAGCTAATTGTATATTATTTATCTCTCTAATATCTATAGCATCTTCTAAATATATTTCTTTTTGCTGAAGAGACATTTGTATATTTTGCTCTAGCATAGCTTTTTCTTCTTCGTCTGGCTCAAGTTCTAGAAATATACCAAAATCTTGAGGATTTTTTTCTACCAATTCATCTAAAGTTCTAACGTTGTATTTTGATATACTATTAATTAAAGCAGCTCTAGTTAAAGGAAACATTATTGCATCAGCTGATCTTAGCGCTATATTTTCTGCATTTCTTAGAGTTATATACAAAAATGACTGTAGTATGTGTCTAGTTGCAGTGTTTGAATTAGCTGCTGCAAGTTTTTGTAAACCTACTAAAGATTTAGGATCTGGTGAACTACCGTCTCTAGCTTCGTTTAGTCCTGTTACATCTCTAATCATTTGAAGGTAATACTGGTAAGTTTGTATTAAGCTTTGTATTTTTGCTTGACTACCTGAGGCTTGTAGCTCCTGTATAGGAACTTTTCCATGATTCATGTCACCGTCTTGAGTCATCGATCTACCAACTATACTACCAGTTTGAAAATACATATTTAATGCTTCTGCTGGATTATAATTAGTACCATTACCTAAATCAACTTCCGCTAAACCATCTACGTCTATAAAAACACCATCAGGAACTACTCTAGATAAAACCTGCTGAAGTTTTAAGTGAGTTAACTGTATCATGTCAGCAAAACCAGTAACTCTGCTTACTAAAGACTCTATGCGTCCCTTATACATTCTAGGAGCACATATATTATAGTTCATATTAACCTTAACAGTGTCTCCAAAAGGTCGTGTCATGTTTTCACACATCTTCCACTCCATCATTAATGGATGACCTAGTATTTTAGCACCACAAAATAAAACCTCTATCGATCTTGAAGCTTTTTTAAAGTTATCACTTTCAGGAGGATTGAAAGTATCTGGTTTTTGAAGAACTTTTTCTAAACCATTATCTGTATGTTTTATTTTAAAAACTTGGTCTATATAAGTTTTATACTCAAAGTACAATACTTGAACAGTATTGTTATCTTGTCTACCGTTCCAATTTCTAGTGTAATCTGTGTTGCCAGGGTATTCTTGTATAGTTTTTAACTCTTCGTTAGTTAGATTAGGATATTGTTTTTTAACGTCGGCTAATGATATACTTTTAACTTCACCAACATAGTATAAATCTTCAAAGTTTGGATCTTCAGTATAAGAATAAACTAGATTAGCAGGATCTACATAATCAACTACTATACCTTCTGACTTATTAAAGCTTGTTTTAGTAGCGCCAATACCTAGGACTGTTAAGTCATAAGCAACTCTTTTAGCTATTAAGTCATATTTATTATATGATAACACATTGTTTATAACTTCTTCTTCAGCCATTTCTACAGCTTGCTTGTAGCTCATCTGCATATGAACTTCAAACTCCGCTTCATCTGCTGGTACTTTTTCAGGATCTTTTGTGTTAGCTACGTTTATACCTAACTTTTCCTGCATTGTACCTATAAGCTTCTGTTGTTTCATGTCAGAATAAAGCTCTTCAGCGTATTTAGTTCTTTTTTGAAGAGATGCTGGATCTTGAGCAAAAGCGTTTATAGTGTAGTTTCTACTAGATATTCCATTAACAACTATATCTACAAACTTTGGTATAACAGGTACTGGCTTCCAGTCTAAATTTAAATAAGATAAATCGCCATTAATAGACATTTCATCTTTATACTTTTGAACAGATTGTTCTCCTCTAGCATATAGTCTTAGTGAGTAAAAATTACTATAATTGTCAGAAAATCTATCACCACCTCGGCCTGCCCAAAACCATTGACCCTCTATAGCTCTACCAACTTGTAAACCATAGTCATAAGACTTTTTCACATATTCTGGTACTACCTGATCTGGAAAAGCGCTGTTGCTATTTGTAAAAATCTGCATTAATCTATTATTTTTGAGTGTAACCCTTTATTATTATATTTACCAAAACCTAAGTTTACAGTTTTTAAAGTTCTTTCTGAAATGGGTTTATAGCTGTTTCTATTACAAGCCATAATGGCTAAGCCAGAACTTATAGAAGCATCGTGTTTAGTTCTATTATTTATATCAAATCTACTCCAGTCTTCCAAAGTATCTTGATGATACATATCTCCGTAATTCTCATTTAGTCTACCTACATAGGAATCTATATAAGACTCTATAGCCGCGGCATGAGACTGTTTTATATCTTCACTTGAGTTTGGTATTCCTCCTATTTCTTTTTCTGTTATAGATAATTTATTCCAAACCTTGTCAGGTCTATTCATACTATAGCTTCTATAACCTCTTCTTTTTAAATAATACAGAAGTCTAGGTTTGTTATTTTCAGCAAGTATTGGCATACCGTAAAAAACTAAAGCCATTAAAACGTCTTCAAAAAATATTTCCGCGGTTGGAGGTCTAGATATATATTCTAAAAAAAAATGATTTGGAGGAGCATCCTCCATGCTAAATTTAGTTAGTCCATGTAGTGATCCGTTAGAACCTATCTTATCTACGGTTCCAGAAATATCATAACTATCGCAACCAAAAGCTCCAACATGTACGTTACCAGGTGTTTTGGATCCATTCTTTATAATCACTCTATTTTGAAGATCCTTAGGTGGAACCCAAGATATATGAAACCTACCATTTTGATTAGGGCTAAATACTACTGATGTATCTTTAACACCATTAACCCATTGAAAATTACCTTTAGTTACTTTAGTCTTATTATTAAAGTCTTCGTTGAAGTCTATTTGTTCGTATATTTTTATTAAGTTGAACAGTGACTCTTTTGTTTCATCTCTGAAAGCGTGTTGCTCTGTTCTTGGAAATTGCCTATAGTATTCATTTAAACCATCTTGATCAGACTTTAATCCATCTACCTCATTGTCCCAGTGTTCAATTACTCCGATTGTAATTGGAATACCATCAACTCCGATTGTTTTATTTTCTGGCGTAGTGAATACAGGTGATCCAAAAGTATCCATGAATCCTTCGTAGTTCCATTCCATAGGGATGAAAAGAGAATAGAGTCCGCTAGAAGTTTGTCCGTTTCTATTTCTTTTTGTAACGTCTGAATTGTAATAGAGTTTTTTAAAGTTGTTTCCACCTTTATCTAATGCGTTTGAAGTTGAGCCCATCATACACTTGCCTACTATTCTTCGGCCTAGTCTTAATGTAGTTTTTGTAACTCTCCAGTTGTTTAATATATTGTCTGGTCGTTCCCATTTTCCTGATTCATCGTGTGCTAATATTTTTAATTTCTCACCATCGTAAGAGTTATCTCCTGTGTTTTTCCAATCTATAGTTGTATCTAAACCTCTTAATTCTTTTAACTTAACATTATCGTCTAATTTACGTCTAGTAAGTTTTGAAGCGGGTACTCTATACGCCAATTCGGTTTTAGGACGATCCATACCATCTTGGATCGGCTTGAAAAAAAACGGATAGTTAACGGATATTGGTACAACTTTATCTGTGAACATTTTTTTAGCATCTGCTCCAGTTTTAGATAAGATACCGAATCTGGCATCTGAAGATATAGTTGCTTGGTTAACAAGTTCTGCTGATGACATAAAGGAGAAACCAGACCGTCTGTTTTTAAGATAACACATTCCATAACATCTGCTGTCGGCCTTGCACGCTTCCCAAAATATGAAGAACAATCTATTTGCTTCTCTATAATCGGCTGACCCGACATCGATTTTTGACCACTGTAAATACATGTAATGAGTACCAGTGATGTAAGTAGGCACACCATTATTATAAAACCAGTAGCCATCTGATCTATGTTGAAATTCTTCATCTATATAGTCAAACCATTTTTCTTTAAAATCTGTAGGGTATTCTTCCCAATCAAATCTTGTTTTTATTCTTGCTAATTCTTTTGGGTATTCTTGTTTTTCCCAGTATTGCTCCTTTTTAACTTCGCTTCGTTTAAAAGGTTTGTTTGCTTTTGGTAAAGCAATACGGAGGTTTTGAATTTCAATGATCTGTCCAATTTGTCCAGTTTTACTAATTACTATAAAATCATAATCTTCATTATAACCATATTCCCATTTTTTATATCTATTTTGTTTAGATAATATTTTAGGGTTTACAATATCTTTTACTTCTTTCCAAAGTGTTTGTTGATAACTCATTTACTGCGCCCTTCTGCAAAACCCTTAAAAGCTCTTTCTTCTTTTACCTCTTCTTTAGGCTTTCCTTCTAATAAGCTTTCTTCCTCTTCTAATCTTTTTAATATTTCAAAAGCATCAAATATAGCTAACTTTTTAGTAGCAGCAGCGTTTTTTAATCTGTCTGCAGAGACATCTTCCTCTGTGTCTACAATAGGCTCTTGAGCAACTTTTATCAACTCTTTAACAGCTATTTGCCCAGCTTGGATTATACTCTTCTTCGTGTCTTTTACGTCCATAATTAATTAAAATATCATTTGATTTCATACAGTATAATAAACGTTTATCAATTACAAATTCAAATTCTCTCAAGCTTTTAAAGCTTAAAACATCTCCTTCATTAACGTTTAATTTCTCAAGCTTTGTGTTGCCATAAACCAAAACACCTTTTCTTATTTTTAAATTATTTAATTCAGTGTTTTTATCATTTACTATTGGAGCTAAGAAACATCTATCCATAAAAGTTTTCCAATTGTGGTTTCTTTTATATAAATATATCTGGTCTATAGACACTATATATTTGTTCTCCGCTAAATAGGATCTAGAATTTTTTTCATTGCCTCTAATGTCATAGAAACGCCTAAATACATTGTGATGGACTATAACTGTATCTCCCACGTTGATGTCTGTATTATAGGATAATGGGACTTCAACAACTTTAGCTTTATTATTAACTGATTTAAAAGTTTCTATTTTAGAATTAACAATTAACTTTACACCATTAACATCTACACTATTATTATATCTATCACCAATTGGCTCTACAACAAAGTCATATAAACCTTTCATTAGTATTCTAAATCATACTCAACAGAAATAGCCATATTAGAATTGAATTTCTTCCATGGCATTTCTTCGTTATTTTTAATAATGTATATATTGTAAGAATTGTCATCGTCTACAAATATAATATTTGATATGTTGTGACCGCCATAAACCCTTTGTCCCAACGCATAGTGCATTGCTTCGTTTTTATAGTCTACGCCTATACTTATTTTTCTTATTACACTATGAGTTTTCACTTTCTTCCTTTTTTTCAATCTTAGTGTAAGATCCATCTTCTAGGTTTATGCTTACTTCACCATAACTTTCTTCAAGTTCTAATTTAAATTTTTCTACTTCTATATTTAGTTCAGCTAATTCGTGTAATAAAGCATGTTTGTTGGCCTCTAAATAACCAACATCGCTTAATATTTTTCTACTTTTAACTTGTTGATCAGTTATTGTTTTTAATTCTTTTTCTTTAATTTTATTCATTTTATTTTATTTAATTATAAATCTACCACCATTGGCAAATAATTTTGTATTCTTTTATAGAAATCACTTGATTTTTTAAATGTTTCCAGTTCCCAAACTGATCTTAAATTTTTTATATTTTCTATTACTCCAAATTCTCTAACTTCCCTAGATGATACTACACCTAATATTTTGTTTAAACTAAAACCTATGTAGAAAACTGGTTCGCTTATTCTAGTTTGATCAAAGTGTAATTTAGTGTATTCTTCTTCAAAATTCATTATATACCTCCTCCATCTTGTAAATTCCATCCTAAGCCAGGTGTGGAAGCATTTGTAGCTGTAACTAAATAGTCTCTAGTTGTTAAACCATTTCCTAACGTATTCAAACCAGCTGTAAAGTAATTTGTAACACCCCAGTAACTTATAGTGTTGAATGTCATTAATATGTTTTGTGGTACAGGTAATCCTGCTTGCTGTCTGTTGTAATAGTATAAAGCCCACGCATTTAAAGTGTCTGTATATTTTTGTGTATCAAACTTCCATTGATATTGAAATCTTTCCCCATCTGTTATTAAAGGTAATTCCATCCAATCCATACCATATGAGTAATTTTGAGTTTTATCAAAAAACCTATTAACTGTTGTTACTTTGTCTAAATTAAAATGAGATATGTCTTGATTAAAATATACATTGTAGTAAACAAATTGACTAATTATTTCAACATTGCTTGTATCCCAATTGCTTAAAGATTGATTAAATCTAGTTCCTCCTGCTCCTCCAAAAATCTCATGAAGATTTGTAACACTACTTAAGTTCCATTTAGTGGGGTCATTTACTAACGTATCATTAAACTGACTATCCCTAAACATTCTACTTAAGCTAACGTCAACATTAGGATCTGTGCATATAGTCCAACTTCCTATTATAGGTTTACAGTCGTCTGGCCCTGAGTTGAATTGAGCTGAGTTGAAGCAGAAGTCAAAATTTACCACGCCTGAAACATCCCAACCATTTAAAGTTTGTACCGATCCGTATGTACCTTTCCAGTCTATACCTCTTCTTTCGTTAGCTCTATACGTTCTGCCGCTAAAAGTATTTACCATACTTATTCCTGGTGTAGTGCTTAAAACCCAGTTATCAACACTAGTTGGTGAACAAATAAATGCGCTTCCAAATAAGTCATCAAAAACAGTTATATTTGTTGCGGTATGCCCATCTAAATTAGCATTAAAAGTTGCATCAAAAACAGTTCCACTAAACATACTTTTTAAAGATGTTTTGTTAGTGTTAAAATCCCATCCAAAAAAATCTGTTTTTACACCTTCATCGGTAAAAGGAATTGTATTACTACCGTTATAGTAATCACCTGTTACCGCAAACATACTTTCCACGTTGTTCATCTTAACAGAAGTATTGTCCCAATTTATTAATTCTAATTTCCATTTAGCACAGTAGAAAAACATTTGCTTAGTGTTTATAAAGTTGATACCCGTTAAATAGGCATCCTGCTCCCACATTGCTATATCTTCTATACTTTCACAGTAGTAAAACATATTTTCAAACGTTAAATCTCCCGAATGGTTTTTGCCAGGTTTCCAACTTGTTAAATCATCACCACCATTAGTCCATGATCTACAAAACTCAAACATTTCTTTAAAATTGCCAATGTTGGAAACATCCCAATCAGATACGCTATCATTCCACCACCTAAGTCTATAAAAGCACCTTTGTAAACTCGTTACTGTTTGAGGAATTAACCATTGATTAATACTAGGTATAGATGTAAAATAATTTTCATCACACCATTCATAAAAACCATCAGACTCAAAATCACTTGCAAAAGTTGGTGTATCAGTAGCTGTTAGAGATACACCAGGAGTTTGGGTATCACCTAAGGGATTTCCCAAGTATCTACATTGTTTAAATGTTTGCTTTAGACTTTTAAACTCTAAATCACCCCATTGTATTATATCTAATAAATAGTTTCTACTAGGCCAATCCAAATAAAAGTAAGGACAAGTTCCTGATACTTTTATTTCAAAATCTCCAACACTGCTATAAGTATGTATAGCAGAACCTGTGTAAGAACTTACATTACCATCTCCCCAGTCAACAGTGTAATCATATGTGTAAACTGGATCTGTAGTTAACTCCATTGGTGGTAAACCAGTATTCGTGCCTGTATTTATTTTAAGTATTAAAGGTAGACCTGATGGAGGGCTCTGTGAGTCATTTGGATTGTTTAGAAATGGAACTGGTAGTGAGTTACCTAAAAGCATCAAACAATATTGTAAGTGTCTTTAGTTGCTAACCACATTTGATCTACTTCAGTATCTGATAATGCTTTTTTCCAAAATCCAACTTCTCCTAAGCCAACGTCATATAAAGGTTTACTACTACCAGATGCAGATGATGTAGCGTTACTACCTATAAAAATGCTTGTTAGTGGATCTGTATCAAAAACTTCAGCTGCAAATTCAAATTTATATATTCCAAGAGCATTTATGTTTATATCACTACCGTCATATCCTACTATAGTAGAACTAGAAGCTGCAAAAGTTGCTGGATTTCCTATATATACTCTAGCTTGAGCATTAGCACTTGATGTAGCTGTTATTGTCACGGCTACAAACATCCAGTCATCTCCAACATTAGAAGCGTTTAAAGCTGGAAAATTAGTATAGTCTGGTGTACCTACTGAACTGGATCCTTGATAAAATCCTAATCTTTTATCTTTTATTTTTAATCCTTCATCGTAAGTAGTTCCATTGTACACATCTACCATCCACATATCAGTGATAGGTATAGATGAAGAGGGTTTTATCCACATTATAGCAGACCATTCAGCAACGTCAGGGCCTGTGGTTCCAATTGATGGACTTATAGTTGATGTAAAATATTTATCATCAGAACCAAATGCCTGGTCAGGTCTAAAATCAAAATAAGCTGGATCAGTAGATGTTGCGGAAATAAAACCCATGTAGTTGTCGTACTGTGGATCAGTTTCATCAACATAAGCAGTAAGATTACCAACTGGTGATGGAATATTTTCACTGTTTGTCCAAGTACTTAAGTTATTTACAACGTTAACTGAATAAGTGCTATTGAAAGTATACTGAGTGAAAGTAGCTGGATCATAAAAACCTACTAGATTGTCTGTAACTACTCCAGCAGCTGGTAAGTATGTTGGTGCCACCATAGCATTTTCTCTACTCCATAAATAGTTAGTTCCGTCATACACGAAATGATATTTCGTTAAACCAGAGCTAAAAGCTTGAGGTAATCCATTTTCTATTAAACTGTTAGCAGGTAGTTCAAAGTTATTACTATTAGTGGAATCAACCAACAAGTATCCTTCAGCTCCGTTAGGCCATGTTCCTGATACCGTTATCTTAGTTCTAGTCGCTGGTGTTGCGGTCGTAGGATCTAGTGGTGTTAATTTAACATTTACACCATCTGTGCTATAATTCCAATCTGCATCTCTAGTTGTAGTATTAACTGTTAGCGAATTGAAAGCATCTAATCCACCACCACTACTTGGAGTGTTTATCCAAGATAGAGTTCCTGAAGAGTTAGATTCAAGAATTTGGTTGTTAGTTGGAGTATCACCTGGAAGTGTTATAGTGTAAGAATCGTTTGGAGCTGTTGGTACAGTAAGTATTACACCTTCGTCTGATGGAGCAATTAAACTAATCATACCGCTTTCTGTTGCGCCACCATATATATTCACTTCACCCTTACTTGATCCAACATCACCAAGAAGCAACCTATTTTTTATATCACCAGCGGTGTTTTGTAATTGATAAGTAAATCCACTATCACCACTAAAAGTTCCACTTGCATTATATTGTACTGATTGACTGTTTCCGCCTGGACTTGATGGAGTAAGAGAAGTAATCGTTACACCACTTGTTGTTGAAGTTACAGTAGTTCCCCCAGCTCCTGTTAGTGTAACAGTGTCTGGAGTACTACCAGATATGCTGTCTGTTAATTCTATTTCACCAACATTAACGTTTGCCTTTGTACCTAACGTGTAAGTAGTATTATCGTTAGTTGGAGTATCCCAACTTAATGCAACGTTATCTACGTTGGAAACACCATTAACTTTTAAATATTGCCCTGTTGAAGGAAGAGTACTTGGTAATATTAAAGTTTGACCAACACCACTACTACTAGTTGTTATAATAAATTCTTCAGGAGGGTTTGGTGTGGCACCAAATTTAAAAGTAACTTTAGGCTGCTCGTTTCCAGCTATGTAATTTCCACTTATTACTAAACCTCCATTTAGTCCAGAACCCATACCACCAGCACCTATGTTTAAGGTATATGTATTGTTCTGCCAAATAAAACCACCTGAACCTCCTAAATTGTCACCATTTACACCGTAAAAAGTTACTCTAGAATCAGCAGCAGTAGAAGGTGTTCCGCTATCATTACTATTTATAACGCTTTCAACTAAATCTTGTCCACTTATCTTTGCATTACCACTTGAGTCATAACCTGCTAAACCTGATATTAATCTTACGTTTTGTTTAGGGTCGAAAACACTATCGTCACTTATTTTTGCATTTGCCATTTTATATATATTTTAATCTTCTAATTCAATTTTACCACCACTTTCTAACAAAACAATAAAGCTTAGGCCTGACTCTAAAGCCATAAAATCTCCAGTTGGTCCTGGCGCAGGACCTGAACCATTTTGCCCTGGTAAGTTTACTCTAGTTGGTATAGTGTTAAGTATTGAAACCCACATGCTAATATAAAAATACTAATTGACCAATAGTAGGTATTGGAGCCATGTCCATAACTTTTATAACTAATATAGGTAAAAAAGAACCAGCAGCTATATTAGCTAAAGTTATCTCTTTACCACTTTCTAAAACAACTTTTAATTCAGTTGTTGCAACACCCACATATAAACAAGCTCCTCTGTTAGGTGCTTCTGTAAAAGGTATTTCGTAACCTGCTGCAGGAAATGCTCCGTTCCAACCTGTTACGTTAGTTATATCTTCAGCATCATGCGCCATAACTCTAGGGTTTGAAGCAAAGTCACCGTTTATATTTCTTAATGGACTTGCAGGCCATTCTCTAGATCTTGGATTACTCATTTTTTATTTTTTAATTTTAAATACTTTTTCTGCACCTCTACTACCAAAGTAAGCTACATATACTGTAACAAGAAGTGCTTCCATTAATGATACCCATCCTGTTTTAATTTCTAATAACACTGTAGAGTCTAAAACTATAAAAATTGTCATTGCTATAGTTAAATATATAAGTGTTAATGGTCTTGTGTTTTTACTTAACCAAGAGTCGCTTGTCATATCGCTTTTCCATCTAGCTGATACTTCTTGCATCTCAGTCATTTCTTGTTCTAATATTTTTAATGCTTGCTCTTTGTCAGGAGGAAACATATCTTCATCTTTGTCTATAATATTTTTAACAATACCATAAACGCCTTTGTTTGGAAGAACATCAGCTATTCCGTTTAAAATATTAGGTCCTTTCTCACTTAAGAAAGAACCTAATTTAGTATCTTTAAACTTCTTTTTGCTCATTTCTTTTTAGCTGGATTATAGTAAGCATTGTCATAGTTTGTAGAAGCTATAGCTGAATTTATACTTCCTTGACCTTTGTTTTTCATCGCTTCTGATATACCACCCATATATTTGTCAAAGCGTTTCTTATCTATATTGTTTCCTTGCCTAGCTAAATAATTATCTCCACCACCTAAATAAGCTAATGCTGAAGCACTGTCTGAGTGTGGAGAATTAAACAATACCTCCGCGTTTGCCATTAATTTACCTCTTTTTGATTGACCATAATTTTTTTCAGCTGATTTTTTTAAATCGCTAATACCTTTTTTAACTGGAGGAGTAGAAACTGGATCAGGAGTTTTGCTAGTTCCTTTTGATGGACTCATTTGTGTATTTATATCTTTTTGAACATCGTCCCATGTAGAAGTTTCATTATAAGATTGAGATCGCCAGTCATCTGGGTTTGAATTTTTTACCTTGCTCCTTGCTGCAACAGCTTCATTATAGCCTTTTTTTCCAGCAGAAAAACCATACTTAGTCCAATCCACACCTTTGTCTTCAAATTCCTTATTAGTCTCACCATATGTTGCAAATGCGTTTTCTTTAACTTCTCCACCTTCTTCGCCTTCTAACTGAGCTTTAGAAACTCTAGCAACTTGATTATAAACATCAGAAGTATCTATTTCTTTTTGTTTTTGCTCTTCAGCTGCTTCTGGTTGCGTTATAACATCTGGTGGTGGTATCATTTGTTTTTTTGAAGAATCTTTAACTTCATTTTCTTTTTCAACATCCTCAATTGCTTTTTGTGCTCCTTCAACCACACCTGTAACAACTCCACCTGATGCTTTAGCACTTGATACTTCTGCAGCAATACCATCGCCAGCTATAGTAGGACTTTCATAACTTTTTACAGAATCATTACTCATTCCATACTGAGCTAATTTATTATGTCTAGGTAGTGAACCATTTTCAGTTCTTCCTCCTAGTTGAAACTTTGATTTATTACTTCTTTTCATTTTCTTAAGTTATTGTGGTTTCCTCTCTATAAGCTTGTGCTTCCCAAGGTCGTTTTTTGTCTTGCTTGACGCTTTTAGATGGTGAATAATGTTTACCTTTCCAAGTTGTGCCATTTTCATCAAAAGATAAATGACCATTTTTTATTTGTTTTACATGAACCTTCTCGTGGCTTAATGTATTTTCTAGTTGCTTAGGACAACTTATGTTTTTATTTAAAACTATACTACCGTTCATGAAGGTTTCTCCATTTACACCTTCTATGTTTCCAGTTCTATAAACAGGTGTCCAGTCTATTAAATAAGGCGGGTTATCTAGTTTAAAAGCCATTATTTAAAAAAGCTTTCAACAGATTCACCTACTCTATTCATATAGTCTCTTCTATCTGCACATCCACAGTCTTTAGGAGCTAACTTGTTTAATCCAGTTTTCTTAATCATAGATTCCATTCTATCACCCCAACCTTTTTTCATTTTAGTCAGCTTTAAATGCTAATAGCACTTCTCTTAATGAATATCCAAAAGCCATACCAGCATAAAGCGGATGAGCCTCTAGTAATAACATAGCACCGCACGCTCCAGCTAAAACCGCTTTGGAAAGTGGGTGATTTATAATTGCTTTTACTTTTTCCATAATTAACTATTTGCGTGATAAGCACCTAAAATACTATCACAATGTTCTTTACTTTTACAAGTTTTCCAAACACCACCTTTTTTGTTGTTTAAAATAACCCATTTTCCACCTTTCTTAACAACGCAGCCGGTTCCACCTTCTGACTTAGAACATCCTTTTCCTCTACCTGTTTTTAGCTTTGCCATTTTATTTCATGTGTTTTAATATCTTGTGAGTTCCAGGGTGCATTTTCCCTTTTTTAGCCATGTCTTCATTATGAATTTGTTTTTTAGCATCATAAATCATTTCTCTGTCATGGATCATTTCTTTCTTTTTACCCTTGTCACCTTTTTTATAAGCTTTATCAGCTTTATGTATTTGACCTTTTGCATCGTAGATTAACTCTCTTTCGTGCATCATATCTTTATTATATCTATTCATAGTATTGTTGTTATATGTTTTTATATTCTTCCGTTGCGTCAAAACTTGGACAAGCCTTGTTAGCAAAGTCTTTATGTGAGTGTATAATAGCTTCAGGATACATTGCTTTAAGCGTTCTTAACACTGCTAGCAAACTATCTTCTTGTTCTTCTGTTCTAGTATCTTTCGGGGTCTTACCATCAACTTCAACGCCTCCACAATAACATATGCCGATAGAATTTCGATTCTGCCCTTTAGTGTGAGCCCCGATTTTAGCTATATCTCTACCTTTATATATATCACCATGTAAGTCAATATAGAAATGATAGCCTATATCAGTCCAGCCTCTGCCCTCCACGTGCCACTTTCTGATTGTGTCTACAGAAATGTTTTGTCCTTCGCGAGTAGCAGAACAGTGGACTATAATTTTATTTATTTGTCTCATCTTTACCTTTCTTAAGGTTATACCATCTATGAGCAGTGTAACCAATAGTTACACATAATAATGTTATTTTTAAAAATGGCTCTAACCAATCAAAACTAGCGATCGTGAAAGAAGTTATATTAAAACAATATAACTTTAAGTCGTCGATACCCATTTTAAGATCTGTTAGCGTTTAAAACCGCATTACCTTTATATACTGGCATTTCTATATTGAAACAGCAATCTACAAGTTTCATTCTTTTAGTTCCACCTAATTTTTTTTCACCAGATAATACTTTACCTGCTGGCATTTGCTTTTTTCCCTCTGCTGGCATGATTTATTGTTTTTTTACGTTACCGTTTTGATCATATGTAGTTCCACCTGATATTCCAGAGCCTACAGTTTTACCTCCTATATTCATGGTTGGCTCTCCATTTATAAACTTACTTAAAAAACCAGGTTTATTTATCTTAGGTTCTTCTTTTGCTAGATTAGCTATATTACCTCCATACATTGCTATGTTAGAACCTGTGTTAACACCAGATGTAGAAGCTTCTGGAACATGCTCAAGCTTACTATAGTCTACACTTTTTTTCTGCGCTGTTTCATCAGCTACATCTCCAGCGTATTTTATATCTTTGTTTTCTGATAAGCTCTGCTTTACAGATTGTACTTTATTATCATACTGATATAAACCAGGTGCCATTGGGTTTATAGGTAAATTTTGTGAAGCTAACTGATCAGCATAACCATTGTTTATAATTGAAGGTTGTACTGACATTGGCCTACTAGGCGTGTATTGATTCATTGGGTCTAATGACTGTGTGCCTACTAAACCACCCATTTGACTACAAGATCTTTTTTTATAACTCATATTATCTATTTTTATCTTTATTGACATTTAATATGGATTTACTAAGAACAGTGTCCATATAGGTTTGTTTTTTCATTATACTGTTAGAATATTTGTTTACGGGAATATCCTCTTCCCCTAACATAATACGGTACATACGACTAATTAACTGTTTGCACTTGAAGGATACTTTGTATATGTTGTATTTTTGAGTTGTTCTATTTCGTTTTCTCCAAACTACTATCCACTCCTCTTTTAACAACCTGTTCCAGCGCCTGTTGTCCCAGCTGTATGAGTACGTACCGGTTTTAAAATCTTGTTTAGTAAACATTTGTAAAGATTCTAAGTATATTAACAACTCAAGGTCTGCATCTTTAAGATTACATGTCTTTGTTGCCCATTTACGTATAATTCTGTAATGTTTTAAAATGTTAAGCTCTTTTAGGTCACTAGACGTTATTCTTCTCATAAAACTAACACTACGTCAGTATCTTTTATAACAATATATTCTTTGCCCTCTATTTCTATAGAATTCCCAGCTACTTTGTCGTAATATATTGTTTCACCTGTTTTTATACCTTTAACATCTGGACCTAAACTATATACATCAGCTTCTTTGTACCTAAAGTTTTCGTCATCTTTTTCTATTAATAGTAAACCACCTTTTGTATTTTTTTTAGGACTAGTTTTTTTATTTACTATTATATAGCCACCTACTGCCTTCATACCCTTAGATTGTTTATTACACAATCGGTTGATAATATGGTTGTTGCTACTGAAGCCGCGTTACGTAGTGCACTTTTTGTAACAAGTAAGGGATCTATTATTCCGGACTTTACCATATTTACCGTTTCCCCTGTAACCACATTTAATCCTTTACCTCTTGTTTTTGGATCTTCATAATCTAATATACCAGCGTTTAATAATATTGTTTTATAAGGAGCTTTAATAGCTTCTAGCAATACTTTTTCTGATCTTGATTTAGGTATTATATCGTTAGCTGCATTCAGCAAAGCAATACCTCCTCCAGGCACTATACCTTCTTTAATCGCGGCTTTTGTAGCGCAAATAGCATCTTCAACCCTATCTTTCTTTTCTTTTAATTCAACTTCAGAATTAGCGCCAACTTTAACTATAGCTAATTTAGCAAGCAACTTTGATAATCTTTTTTCTAGTTGATTTTTTAAAAGATTGTTTGATGTAGAGCTAATCTTTTCTTTAATGTTTTTAATTAAATCATTTACCCCTTCCGGAGTGTTTTCTATTTGTATTATTGTTTCCACTCTTGAAGAAACACTACTTAAACATTCTCCTAAATGATCAGGTTCTATTAAATCCATATCATCGCCTAGATCTTCATTTATTAATGTAGATCCAGTTAAAAGAGCTAAATCATCTAAAGTATCTCTTTTATTAACACCATAGGTTGGTGCATCTATAATATTTATTTTTATATTACCTTTAACTTTATTCATGGCTAAAGCAGTCATGACTTGAGGCTCAACATCAGCTATTACTAATAGTGATTTGTTGTTTTTTATAACGTACTCTAATACTTTTTGTATCTTTCGTATGTTATCTATTTTAGATTCTACAATTAAAACTAAAGGATTTTCTAGTTCAGCTGTATCTTTACCTTTGTTTGTAACAAAATGGCTATTAACTATACCTTTGTCGTATTGTATTCCTTCTATTTTTTCTACAATAGTTTCTGGAAACTCATTAGTCTGCATCATTACTATACCTGTTTCATCTACAGCTTCGAATGCTGACGATATAGTTTTTCCTAACTCTTTATCATTGTTAGCGGATATAGTGGCTACTTGTCTAATCTTGTCTCCGGTTATCTTTTTAGAATATTTTTCTAAATGCTTTATAACCTTTTCAACAGCATCATTTATTCCTTGTTTAAGCTTTCTAGGATTTTCAGAATCTACAACTTTATAAGCTTCTTCTATTATAGCATGTGCCAACACTGTAGCTGTAGTTGTTCCATCACCTGCTTCCGTAACAGTTTTTCTAGCCGCTTCTTTTATAAGTTTAGAACCTAAGTTTTCAACTGGATCTAAAAGTATTATACTATTAGCAACTGTAACTCCGTCTTTTGTTATTTGAGGGTTTCCTGACCCATCTTCAAGTATAACACACTTGCCGCTAGCCCCTAGTGTGGAGCTAACAGCTTTAGTGAGTTTTTCTATACCTTCATATATTTTATCTTTAGCATCCTTACCGAAGTTAAGGTGCTTTACAATTGTCTCATTCATTGGATTAAATTAAATTAAATTTTATTTTTATTAAGCTTCTGGCCCTTTCATAAATGCCCAGCTTATAACTACATCTGTAGCAAACCTACCACCTTTTATACTTGCAGAGTTTATAGGTGTTCTACCTTGTAAGTAAAGCTTATAACCTGAATCTTGAAGTGCTAAAGCTGTTGTTACTTTTAGATTTCTTACCATTATATTAGTATCACCTTTTTCGGCAGCTTCTTTTATTGGGACAAAAAACTCTTCAAAACTCCAAATGTATGACTTAGTTAGGATTGCAGCATTTTCTGCATTTATATAACCTGTCAACTCTTTACCATCGTCTAATCCTTTAGCTTTTGCCTGAGTTTCAGAGTCTGTTAAATTGGTGAATTGCTCAGCTATTATTTCATCATTTATTACATCATTTTCAGCTATTCTATTTTGATCTGTTACATTGTTTTGCACTCTGTTAATAGCCGCGTTTAAATTTACTCTAACGTAGTTTTTCTCTCTAACCTCTAGTTGCGCTTGATAAAGCCTTAATGAATCTAAATTGTCACTTGACCATTTAGCATAATCTGCTAGTACTTTTGAAAGTTCATTCTGTGAGTTAGCTAACGACGCTTCAGCTTCAGGTAATAAATCATTAGCCTCTTTTAAATCATCAGCTAGATTTTCTCCAGTTTCTTTTAAAGCAACAAGATCATTCTTTGCTTGGTCTAAAACCTTTGCTAGTGCCTCAACCTCATTGGTTAAATTGAATATCTCAAGTTCTTTAGCGTCTCTCTCTGCTTTCTTAGCTGCTACTAACGGTGTTAATCTATTTATTTCAGCTTGATCATTTTTTGCTGTAGCTTCAGCAAGTTCATCTTCCAGTGCTTTTAGTTCGTCATTAAGCTTTGCGTTTTCGTCTTTAGCAATCGATATTTGGTTTTGTTTATCAGCTATTGCTGTGTTAGTATCTGCTTGAAGCTTTTGATTAGTGTCTTGAGCAGCCTGATTTTGAGATATTAAAGCAGGTGAGTCAGCTATCGTATTTTTAAATAATAAAATATCTTGATTTACCCGAGCTATTTCTTGTTGTATCGCTTCAATCTGTTTAGAATATACCTCTTGCTCTGCTAATAAGGCTTCATATAGTGCTCTAGTTATAGGTGTGGCCATAATTTTTTTTTTAGTTGTTAAATGTTTTGACCACTTTAGGTCCTTTTAAAAATTCTAGTTTTTTAGAGTAATGTTCTATAGATCCGTCAATAGCAGCTTCAGCGCCATCCATTGTTTCTCTTCTAGTCACATCAATCCAGTCTTGTTCGTCTGGGTGTTTATATTCTGTTTGAAAAAATCCATTTGGTAACTGAACAATTCTCCAGTTGCTTTTTGTGGTTATATGTTTCCAATGGTTGATCATACTTTGATCTGGTTGTGTAGCAGCTTTAAAGCTACTGGTGTATAAAAACGTCATTGTTTTGGTTTTAGTTTAACGTTGGTTATTTATACTATCACATGATAGTTCGGTTATTTATTATTATAATGAGTCTAAATAAGTTTGATATGCATCTTTAATAACTTGTGTCCAAACAACGTTGGCTATCTCTGCCACATCTGAAGGTAGAGCAGATACGTCGCTTAGAGGATCGTAACTTGACCTATTGTTTGATTTAGATATCTCAATATTATTCTCT
>Ga0209337_1000190_pt1 | contig 48981 bp, 56 predicted proteins | sample LinPmetageLP53_FD_184044 | JGI IMG/M metagenome (GOLD analysis project Ga0209337, IMG submission 184044) | Marine viral communities from the Pacific Ocean - LP-53 (SPAdes) (version 2) | ecosystem: Environmental > Aquatic > Marine > Oceanic | place: Pacific Ocean | collected 2010-02-08
AGGGATTGCAAACCTAGCCAACCCTGCTAGAGATACGCGCCCTGCGGCTCAAACGCTTACCGATACTGAAGTAGTAAAGACATTTACAGACATAGACAATAACCCCGCTTATGACACGGAGCGTAAGCAAATAGAGCAGGGTATTGGGGCCATGAACCAATACAACATAAGCCCTGAACGTGCTTCAGAATTAACGGGCGTGCCTTTAAGCGACGTTAACGCCATGATGAGTCCGTACTATACGGCTTTTGGAGAGACAAAACCCGAAGGTATTGCCGATTTAATAAGCACTCAAAAAGACTTAGTAGCAGCGGCAGACGAGCGCCTTCCTTACATGACAAGTTCACAGGGAGCGTTATATAGCGCAGCACAAAATCTATCTGATAAAGAAGTAGCTAGCCTTATAGATAGGGGTATTTTTACTCCCGCACAAGCCGCTGAATTTTACCAAAGTCGCTACCCCGGAATAACAGCTAGTGAAGTTGAAGCAGCTATGGCACAGCTTGGGTACGGAAGCTACGATGAAACTATAGAGGATATTACACTCGGACCGGGTATTGACGCAGACATAGCAAACAACACAGGCCCACAACAAACAACATACGCGCAAGGTGGTATAGCTAGTGTAGCCCCGCAAGGGTACTATTTAGGCGGCGCTACAGACGGAATGGCAGATCAGATTCCTGCCACGATAGACAATAGTCAGCCCGCTGCTTTAAGTGACGGGGAATTTGTAGTTCCCGCTGATGTAGTAAGTCATTTAGGTAACGGTAACTCTGCTGCCGGTGCAACTCAACTTCACGGCATGATGGATAAAGTCCGTCAAGCACGCACTGGTACTACTGAACAAGGGCGAGAAATAAACCCTAATAAATTCTTAGCGTGAGGAAATAATCATGGCTGATCCAATAGGAAGCCCCACTAGCACCACAGAATCTCTTTCGGGTTGGGCTGCGCCGTATGTAACGGATATGCTTGGCAAAGGGCAAGCGCTCTCCAACCAACCCTACCAAGGCTATGGCGGTCCACTTACTGCGGGGCAGTCTGGACTACAAACTCAAGCTTTTCAAGGGCTTGCCGGATTAACCGTGCCTACAGCGCAGATGGGTGGGTTTAACCCTACGAGCTTTACTTCTGGCACAACAGCTCAAGACTACATGAGTCCTTTCGTGCAAACGTCTATGGAGCCGCAAATTGCTGAAGCGCAACGCCAAGCAGAAATACAACGCGTGCAAAATGCGGGCAGGCTTGCTAAAGCGGGTTCTTTTGGTGGGTCACGTCAGGCTGTTATGGAGTCCGAAGGGCAACGCAACTTGCTTAGGAACATAGCAGACATAACAGCGGAAGGTTATGGGCAAGCCTACACTCAAGGTATGGGGCAGTTTAACACCGAACAAGATCGTGCCCAACAAGCGCAGAATCAAATAAATCAGTACGGGTTAACGGCGTTAGGCGCACAACAAACAGCAGGTGGGCTAGAACGTGGTATCGAACAACAGGGTGTTGCTGCTGATTACGCTCAGTTTAGAGAAGAGCGAGACAACCCCTACAAACAAGTACAGTATCAGCAGTCGTTACTGCAAGGACTGCCTATTGCTGCTCAAGAGATGGACTACATAGGGCAGAGTGGGTTGTCTGAAATACTAGGTGATGTAGGTGTGGGCGCTGAAATTTGGAACACCATATACGGCGGTGCTTGTCCAAAAGGCAAAACTAGAAACTGGATGGGCCTTTGTACGGACGATTAAGCACAAAAATTAAGAGACTATAGTTATGGCATACGCAGGCGGAATCGGACAAGAAATAGATCAGTTAAAAGACTTGAGTGTTCAAGAGCTTGTGCGCAGGCAAAAATTAGACCCTTCGCTCATCTATACTATTGCGCTACAAGAAAGACAAAAAATGGATGCCGCAGGCGCTCGTCAAGGCGTTTTAGACGAGCCAAAGCCACAAGGCACTGTTACTGGCCGGATGGAACAGGAGCTAGCACAACAAACTATGCCACAATCTCCATTAAACCGAATGGCTCCGGGAGTTATGCAGCAGGGGCAGCGTAGTATGCAGCCACGAGGTCCACAAATGGCGCAAGGCCGACAAATGGCTCAAGGTCCACAAATAGCGCGAGGTATTTCCAGTGTCTCTGCTAATAACATGGGGGCTATAGGTCGCGCAGGCGGCGGTATTATTGGGTATGCAGATGGGGGAGATGTAGGCCCGACTCTCTATGACGAAATGGGTAAGCAGTATTTACCGGGGCAAGACGAAATGCCCGACAACTGGCAGACCTTAAGTAATCGTGACCCTATGGGGCCGCTTGATCCAGCAGGAGGAGAGTTTGCAGATGAACTTGGGAGGATGGAAAGGACTAGAAGAGAGCGTAGCACTAGAACTATTCCTGAATTTTTGAGTGACCTATCAGGAAGTCAATTAACTGAAAGTAAGGCTGGGGAAATATTACGCTCCCCTATTCCAGCAATTTTAAAAGGCCAAGTAGAGAGAGGCATCATCTCTGAGCAAGAAGCAGCCAATAAAATCCAGAAGATACTGTCTGGGCCTAAAGGTATGGGCCAGAGGCGGCAGTGGAATAAAGAAAACCCTGATTTTTTATCACAACTAGAAGCCATGAAAGAATCTAGGGAAAGGGTTTTAGACGCTCAAGAAGAGGGTATGGCTGGCGGTGGGATTGTTGGGTACGCGCCGGGTGGCGAAATAAACCCCGAAATGGAAAGGCTCTTAGACGCGCTTATGATGGCTGAAAGCGGAGGTGATCCAGACGCAGTAAGCCGCGCAGGGGCTGAAGGGTTGTACCAAATTATGCCCTCCACAGGTAGGGAGCCGGGGTTTAATGTTGAACCTCTAGGCGACGCTTTTGACCCCCAAGAAAGCCGTCGATTTGCCCGTGACTATCTCCAAGCTATGTTAGACAGGTATGACGGAGACGTAGAAGCAGCTTTGATTGCCTACAACGCAGGGTTTGGGAACGCGGATAAATTTATAGCAGCCGACCGTGACCTGTCTGCGCTTCCAAGAAGAGGCGAAACCGAGCCTTACGTGCGTAAGATTATGGGACAACTTGAAAAAGAAGATCGCAGAAGAGATTTCCGAACGGGTGGCGGCAGAAGCATCTCTACAACTGCCGAGGAAAGTTACACGGAACGAACTAGACGAGAGCGGCTAGAAAACCAAGAAGCTGCATTGGCTTCCCTGTATCCACCAGTAGCTATGGAAGAAGCGGAGATGTACGAGCCAAACCTTCCTGATGCTCTTGCAGTAGCACAAGCTATGGATTCCTTGAGTGGCGGCGCAGAAGAAGCCCCCGTGATAGCAGGATTTCCTACTCAGGAAGAGACAGATAAAGCTTTTACTGACGCTGGGCTTTCTGGCTATGGCGACGGTTCTAGGATACGCCAACGTGGTCGAACTGGCCCTGAAGAAGTAGAAGAAGTAGAAGAAGAAAGCCGAGAATTAACTTTTGGTGGTGGTAGAAATATAACTACTACTCTACCGGAAAGTTTTACAGAACAAAGTACACGGGAGCGGCGGGAAGCTAATGCCCCTGCTGAAGGCATTGCAGGCTACTTGCAGAATATTGGCAGGCAACAGCAACTACGCAGGGATGACTTCCGTAGGGCAGTGCCCGGTGCGGAAGCTGCGGTGGCTAGAGCAGAGCAAGAAAAAGAAGACGGTGGCATTGGGTACTTACGTCGCTTAGGTAGGCTGCAAGAACAAGCTGCACAACGTCAGGCTGAAGAAGCAGAGCGAGCTTTAAAATCCATACTTATGTTGCAACGGAACAACGATGATGTAATGGGTATAGACCCAGCGGAAAAAGGTACTGGGCAAGCCTATACTCAACAAACTATGCCTATTCAAAAATTTGAAAAAGGTGGATCACCAAGCTCTTATGGTGGTGGAAGTATGGGGAACTTAGGTGAATATGCAGAGATGGCGGTGAACTGGGCTACTGAGAATCCAGTAGATGCCTTAGCAACAGGCTTAATGTTTATACCCGGAATAGGCTGGGGGGCAGCGGCGGGTGCCAAAGGCATTGCGTTAACTGCTAGAGTAGCAGGCCCTATACTTAAAAAATACGGAACCACAGCAGGGCAAAAATTAATACAGGGAATTAAAACATTAGGCACTAAAGCTGTTACTAAGCCAAACCCTGCGGCTGTACCGCGTGTTGGCAACAAACCGGGGCAAATAACAAAAGGAAAAGTACAACCTACTCAATCAGTTCGAGGGCCGGACGGGAGAATGCAAGCTGGACCGCCGGGGCGGGTAGTTGACCCTCTAAGAATAGCAGGAGGAACTGGCGTTGGAATTAAAGCAGGGCAAGCTCTTTTCGACGGCGAGGATGAAGCAACTGAGCCGACAACTCAGCTAGAGTATTTCCAAGAGCTAGCGCGTAAGCAAGAAGAAGCAGGGACAGTCGAGGCTTTCCGAGCAGAACAAAGAGCGCAGAGAAACCAAACCTCTGATAAAACAGGTATTGCAGGCGCGTTAGATAAAGCTAAACCTCTAGGTAATCTGGCGCTCAGACTTGCAGAAGTCTTAGGCCGTGGTGCTGGTGCATCTGAAGGGTTTGAAGGCGCTAAAATACTAGAAGAAAGCCGTAAACTGCGCTCTGAAGAAGCAGCAATCCAACTAAGAAGGGATCAAATTGCAGCTACCACAGGACAAACCGAAATTAGAGCAAATGCAACTATTGACGCGATGATCGGAAAAGCAGTAGCTGATTACACAGAGGGTTTAACTGGCGGCTACCAAGCGGCCATAACCGCCAAGGCGGCAGAGAAGGGCTTAGAGGAAGGCGACCCTAGAGTTAGCGCGGCAGTTATAAAAGACTATGTAACGATGCTAAGAAGTACTATGGGCAGCAGTATGCAGGGGCTAGGAGGCAGTATGCAGGGGCTAGGAGGCGGCGGACTTTCGGCGGCTGACCAAGCACTCATAGATCAATATGCACCGAGTAACTAAAACATGGCAGCGGACATACAGCAAATTCTTACCGCGTTACGAAATGCTGATGCGGTGGGGGATACAGAAGCTGCTACTCGGTTAGCCGAATTAGCTAAACAGTTCACTCCAGCTCCGCCTGTCGAAAGAGAAGTTGGTATAGGAGAAGCTGCGGGTATTGGCTTTGAGCGGGGTGTTGGCCGTTTTGGCTCTACAATTACAGACATCATCCCTGCCTTAGTGGGTAGCGCTGTAGGTGCAGACGAGTATGCAAAAGAACAACTTGAAGAAGCGGCTACTAAACAAGCTGCATTACCTGCGCCTGTATTCGAAAGCTATAAAGATGTAGAAGGTATAGGCGACGCTGCTAAATTTGTAGCTGAAACTATGGGGGAGCAAATCCCCAACATGGGCTTGGCACTTGGCACCGCGCTTACTGGCGGGGCAGCAGCACCGACACTCTTAGGTGGACGTGCACTAGCTACCAAAGCTGCTACCGAAATAGCTAAAAAAGAAGCTGCTAAGCTAGTAGCAAAGCAAGCAACAGCAGGGCAACTTGTAGGCGCGGGCCTCGGTTCGTATGTCCTGAACGCCCCTGAAGTATTCCAAAACATATTCCAAGAAACCGGAGAGCTTGCTCCCGCCACCGCCTTATTATTTGGAGCCGCCGCCGCTGCGCTAGACTCTGTTCTTCCTGTTGCTTTAGCTAGAAATATCTCAGCTCCTGTTAAAGCAGAGGCAGCGAAAAAACTTTTACTAAGATCAGGCATGAAACCAAGTATTTTACGTTCGGGTACTGTGGGTTTAGCTAAAGGTGTTGGTACAGAAGGCATTACTGAGGGTGCGCAAGAAGCTATTAGCATTGCAGCCGAGCGACTTATAGACGACAACCCTGATCTTTTTGGTGGTAAAGAATGGGATCGCATCATAGAGAGCAGTGTCCGTGGTGCCGTAGCTGGCGGTGGGTTTGGTACTATTGGTGGTAGCATAGAGGGTGCGCGAGAAAAAGCTGCTGCGAGGCAGGAACAAACTGCTGTTGAGCAACGCGAAAGGGAAGTTGCCGAAGAGCAGACAGTTTCACCTTCTGTAACGCCTGAAACCCCACCTAAAACCCCACCTAAAACCCCACCTGAAACTCCACCTGAAACGTCGCCTGTAGTAAAAGAAATGAGCGCCCAGAGCGTTGCTCAAGATGTTGAAGACTTAACTCGTGAAGAGTTTGATGCTAAATACGAAGGGCTGTACAACTACGATGAGATTATGGATGCTGATGAGGGGCAGACAGTTTCACCTGTTGTTAAAGCCCCTGAGCTGTCTGATGCCGAGATTACTGCGGCAACGGCTGAAGGGTCTAGGGTTGTAGATAGAGCGAAGGAAAAAGAGCGTGAAGCAAAGGAAGTCGATCCAGAGATAGCTGTAATAATTCGTACCCAGAGGGAGCGGCGGAAAGCGTTTGAAAAACTAAAAAAAGAAAGCGAAGTAGTAGAAGCCGCAAAAACGTATGAGCAAGAAACAGACGAACGCATTGCAAAAGAAACAGAAGAGCGGCGGAAAGAGTTTGAAGACCTAAAAAACAAACCTACCCCTGCAACTACTCCTCCCCCGATTGCCCCTGCAACACCTACTGACACTGGAACAAACGCAGTAGGAACCTTGCTGCTAGACGCGCCTGCAACATTTACTAACAGAAAAATGGCAGCAGCGGCAGAAACCTACGAAGCAGCAAACCAAAGGGTGATAGCCAAACCTAATGTGGTTAACAAGGGCAAGCTGGCAAAAGCTACTAAGGACTACAACGCAGCTATTAGGGAAGATAGAGAAGCGCAAGCGAAGGTGTACGAATCCACACCAACAACAACCGTTGCTCCTATTGCACCTGCGGATAAACCCGTAACGACAACGGTAGCCAACACTGTAACGCCTGCTGTTGACCGCACAAAACAAGTCTTTGAGGATAGGGACTTCACCACGCTGAAAGACGAAAAAAACCCAGCGAAGCAAAAGACAGAAAATGTAGGCCAAGGAGCATTCAGGCGAATATTGGCGGGGGAGACAGCAGACTTTAGCAACCTTCCAGAAAGCGCATGGCGTGGACTGCCGATAGAGGTGAATGAAAAATCCCCTACTTGGTCAATCATGAAAGCCTTAAACACAGTGGCTTTTGCTAGTACGGGGCAGCGTGAGTTTAAAGGTAAAGAAAAGAGCATGTTGAAGGAGAAGACAGATGGCGAAAAAGCTGTCCAGTTCGTGCGTGAGAATTTCTCTCCTCAAGTCAACGCTTCCTTAGATGTCCTCATCGCCTCACAGCAAGAGATAGAGACTGAGCGTGTCAGGAAAGATACGGGTGAAGAGGTCGCTGAGGATGAAGTAGTTGATGAGAATGCGCCCGCCCCTGTCATAGCTGAGCGGTTTAGGCCGGACACTAAGTCAAGCCCTGTCAAAGTCCTCTCTCCCAGCGCTGTAGCCAAAGTCAATAAGTCAAAGAAGGGTAAGGAACTAGCCGTTGAAGTAGGCCGTCAAACAAAGAACACCAAGCAGAAAGCTGTTTCTAAAAAAGCAGATGATGACTTTACCCGCGACCAGTTAGTCACTTTAGAACAGATCAATGACAACATTGAGGTAGAGATTTTTGAATCCGCTGAAGCCGAATCTAAAGCAACTGGCATACCCCTAGCAGACGTTAAGGAAGAATACAGGGCCAAGCAAAGGTTAAAGAAGCAAGAACTAGAAGCAATAGACACCAGCAATCCTATTAATAGCGATGCGGAGAAAGTTAAAAACGCAGCAGCAGCTATCATAGAGATGCGCAACAAAACCTCGAAAGATAAGGAAACAGAAGCCGCAGCTAACGCAGCTTTTGACATTGCCTCGAAAAAACTCAAGGCCAGTGCAGTGCTGTCTGGCATGGGTACGGTTTCGGCAAAGGTAAACAACAAGCTGCTCGCTGGAGACATTGTTGGGGCACTTACACAGATAGCTTCTGACACAACCAACACTGACCTAGCTAAAGTTGCTAAGACACTTGCCCGAAGAATGAGTAAGGAAAGGACTAAACTTACACTAATCGATGGTCTTACTGATGCTGAAGGAGTGTTGTTGGCTGGTTCCTATGTTCACACGACACGGCAAATAAGCCTAAACAACGCAGGGCCAATAAGCATACACGCTGTACTGCATGAGTCAGCACACGCTGCTACCCACGATGCTTTGATGAATAAGAGCGACCCTATCACGAAGAAACTTACTAAGCTGTGGAAAGAAGCACAAAGTCTGATACCCGCTGAGTACGGTGTCACCTCCCTAGAGGAATTTGTTGCTGAGGCATTCACTAACCCAAGATTTCAAGCCATGCTTGCTTCATACAAGCCAGCGTCACAGCCCCTCTCTGCATGGCGCAGATTCATCAACGCCATATTCACACGTATTGGACTGCGTGGCGAACCACTGTCAGCTAAAGATGAAGTCCTGACTCTCGCCAATTTCATCATGGGCAGCACTATAGATAACAGAAACGCTACCACAGTAAGGCAGTACCTCTCTGAAGGTAAGCCAGACCAAGCCCTGTTTGAAATGCGTAAAGGTGCCCGTTCTTTGAGTAAGGCTGGCATTAAAGACTCCAACATAGTACTCGCCTCGTGGGCGCGAACTGCTACCGCTAAGTCACGTGAGCAGGTTATGAACGCCGTCAGTATGAATCATTTGGTTGAGTGGGCGCAAAAAACTACGTTTGGCAAAGAAGCAACAGAGCTACATGAACTTATCATCCAAGAAGATGGTGAACGCGGTAGGATGGCGGGAGAGGATGCTAAGCTAGCTGATATTTTACGTAATGCGTTTAAAGGGGATGTTGAAGCCCTTAACGCCTTTACTTTTATCGCTACTGAAGGCACAGACTTTGGTGTTGACGTAGCTAAACCGCTTAACACATACACGAAGTTTGGCTTGGCCTACTCCTTAGCTGATGGCACCCTTGTTGAAAACCGAAACTTCCCCAACCAGTTAGCCAGAGATGAAAAGTTAGCCGCGTTAAAGGCTGAAATAAAAGTAGTGAACGCCAAAGAAAAACCTGATAAAGGGGACTTGGTGATTGTAGGGGGAGTGCAGAAGCTAGAGCCATCCACAGAAAAGCAAATGAAGTGGAAAGAGCTAAGACCGCTGTGGGATAAGAAACTAAACAAGGAGCAGAAAAGCGCCTACATAACTCTGCGTGACCACTACACATCACGCCAGAAAGAAGTCCGTAAAGCTGTTGCTGCTCGTATGGATGCCCTCACTCAAGACGACTCAGTGCTAAGAAGGCAGATCAAAGACATCGTTTTTGAAAAGATAATGAAGAGCGGTAGCATTGACCCTTACTTCCCTTTTGATCGGCGCGGTCAGTTCTGGATAGGGTTCACATACGGAAAGGCTGAAGGCAAGGGAACTGAATACTACACCACACCTTTCGAGTCGGAAGCAGCACGTGCGGTGGCTATGGATAGGCTACGTGAAGACCCCACTGTAGACCAAGATACTTTAGAAGAGATGTCTGCCGACAAAGTAGCGGCAATGAACGGCGCTGATATAAACAATGTCTCTACTAGTTTCGTACTGGAGATGACCAACGAAGTAGACAAAGTTAAGCTCCCTAAAGGTGAAGAAGGTTCTACAGAAGCTGACAGTTTTGCCAAGGTTGAGGAACTAAAACTTAAACTGCGAGAGCTATTGCTGCGCACATTGCCCCAACAGGGGCTTGTCCAGACACAGAAGAAAAGGGCAGGGTTCAAGGGATATGAAGAGAACCCCATCATTGCCTTTCAGTCTCGCTCTAAATTAACCAATAATGCGTTTGTGAACCTGAAGTATGAAGTACAAATATCCAAGGTTGCTAAGGAGTTACGCCAAAAAGCCAAAGACGCTGAGTATGCCAATAATTCTATGGAGCGGTACTTATCTTTAGCCCTTGCTGGCACTAAGGCTGAAACAGACGCTACAGTGTTGAAGCTGCCTAGCTACGCAGAGTTTGCAAAGAACCCCTACATCTCCAAATTTGCGCGTAATGTACGAGCGGGTGTGTTCATGTTTACGCTTGGGGCTAACATATCTGCTCCTGTGGTGAACTTGTCGGTGCTTGGCTTGATAGTAAGCCCTCGACTACAGGCAGACTACGGGCCACTTAAAGGCTTAGCCGCGCTCAGGAAAGCTATAGGTGTCTATGGTAGTACCTTTGGAGATGTGGATTCAGAAGTGCTGCCTGACATGGAACAGGGAAGTGACGGCAACTACTTCGTTAAGGCGCGTAACTACGTTAAGAAGCGCGGTGGTTTCGGCATGGGTAACACTAAAGGCACTAAGCAGCACGCCGTTTTCAACCCGCTTACCCAGCGTATGGAGGACATAGGGCTAGACAACCGTACTATTTCACAGGACATGGCTGAATTTGATTCTCCCACTAGCGCAATTCTACAAAAAGCTTCCTTCTATAGTGGCTTTATCTTCAACCACAGTGAGCGTGCGGCACGCCAGATAACTGCGTTGTCTGTGTATATTGGTGAGATGGAGGCTAAAACAGGCAAAAAAATTAAAGATGTGACTAAGGCAGAGGTGGAGCAGTATGGGGGAGATGCCGCAGTAAAAGCTACTATGATGATGGAAGAGCTTAACGCTTCCGCCCTACAGACCACAGCCCCCAGACTTACACAGAACACTCTAGGTAGCCTAGTAGGCCAGTTCAAGCGGTTCCCAATGAACGTATTGACCATCCAAACTAAGATGGCTGCAGCAGGGTATAGGGTAATGACCCTTAAAACGAGAGCGAAAGTACAAGCAGCAGAAGCGGCTATGGCTGAGGCTCAAACCACAGGGGACACAGCAGCTTACGATCAAGCAGAAGCCGACTTGGCTGCGGCTAAGGCCGAGGGAGCAGAAAACTTAAAGGCAGTCCAGAATTGGGGATACATGACTGCCACTGGGTTCTTGTTGCTTGGGCCGAAGGGTGTCCCTGCCTACGGCATCTTCGCTATGATCTACAACGCATTTATTGCTGGTGATGAAGACGATGACTTAAACACGGTGATCTCCAAGACACTATCTGAGGGTATGTACTTCGGGTTGTTTGCACGTATAACTGGCATGGATATTACTGACCGTGCGGCACTTACTAACCTTATGATAAGAGACTCCAGTAACTACGTGCCAGATAACAAGGTAGAGTTTTTAATGGACAGCTACCTCGGCCCTGCGTGGAGTGTAAGTAAACGAGCGGTTGAAGGTGGGTACGAAGCAATGTTTGATGAAAACCCTAGGAACAATAGGCGTGGGTGGGAGAAACTAGCCCCTGCCGGTTTTTCCAACATTCTCAAGGCGATTAGGTTTAGTGACGAAGGTTACAACACATCTCGCGGTGACACGATAGTTGGTGACCTGAGCCTAATGGACTTACTACGTCAGGCGTTAGGTTTTCGTCCCGTTAAGTTCAGTGCGGGCCAATCAGAGCTAGCTAGAAACTACCGTGTAACTCGTTCCCAGAGCAACAGGAAGTCGATCATACTGGATGATGCTTGGTACTTACAGGAAAATGCTAGGCGGGAAGGTCGTTCAATAAACCCTGATGAGTTGAGAAAGCTGCAGGAGGAGATAGTAGAGTTTAATGCCAAGTATCCAGCCGATGCAGTGACCTCCGCCACCTTAAAAGCTTCCTACAATACACGGGCAAGAAACTCGGCCATTGCAGCAATTACTGGGGGTATGGTAACTCCTAAGAAATACCTACGTGCAGTAATGGAGTCTAACGAAGAAGCCTTTAGGGCATAAAAAAGCCCCGCGTAAGCAGGGCTAAAAATCTCTTACGAGAATGATGAAAGGGCAGTTTACAGTTTCATAGAACTCCATGCAACACCATGCAACTCCAAACAACTAAATCTCTTTAAGATAACCGCCAGACCCTTACCCCGTACAACCCACGCTCTACACGAACACGTCTCTCTACCTGCTCACGCTTCAGTCCGGTGGCTGCTAGTAGTTGTTTGAGCGCTAAGTTAGTGTGGAGAGTTGGGATGAAGACCGAAGTGCCTGAAACAAATTTGTCCCAGTCCACAATGGCCCTCACCCCATCTGGGGATATATCAGTCGGAACTACTATCACTGTCAGTCACATCCAAGTCATCCCAAGACATTACCAAGACTTGCTGCTGCATCATAGACATCTTAGTGCCCCTGCCTAGCCTGTCTCTCTTAGATTCGCCGTTCAGCTCTTTGTAGATCATGTCCCTCGCATCCTTGTAGCTCAGTTGCTGGAGGACTACCCACTGCTTAAATGGCTGCACTGCTAGGTACAATTTGTTGATGTCATACTCATGCCGTATAGACCAGTTGTACATTGGTGTAGCATCCGGCAGCACCAAGTGTTCCGTCTCGCCGGTAGGTCTATCAGTGCTTTTTATGCGCAGTACGCCACGGATGTTCTCGTTCACGTAGCGAGTCACCAAGTCACGAATATCGACCTTCATCTCTGTAGTGTCCACACGGGACTCGCGTATCTTAGCCACTATCCACTCACGCAGAGCTTCTAAATCCCAGTCTATAAGGCCAATGACGCTGGCTATCTGCGCGCCAGTAAGTGCCGCACCTGCCTGTGCTGTCCAGTGCCTATTCTCTGCACCTGCTTCGGAGTCTATTGTTAGCTTCCTAATGTTCTCAGAGAGCAATAATTTAACGGAGTCCAAGTTGTTCAGGACGTACTGGATAAATATCTGCCCAGCGTGTCCGTAGTTGCCTGACAGGTCATCGTTCAATGCCCTAGCCTGTATAACCTCTTCTTGAGTGTGCAATAGCTGCGTTACCGTAGACTCCATAACCCGCTGTGCTTCTCCTTTCGGCAGTGCCCTGTATTCGCCCATCTTGTCTATTAGGCTTGTGTTACCTGAAGTGCCACACAGAAGGCTCCATTCCTCTCCTCGGTAACGCTCTTGGTTCTGGCCTGTGTTGGTCTGCCTGTTTTTCTGCTCCCCGTCACTGACCGCGTAGGCAAAGTCACTAGCCTCTTTGGCTTTGTAGTTAGATAGCTCATCAATGTACAACACGAGGTTCTTGTGTAGCTCAGCACGATTCCACACGGAGTTGACCGTATCTTTACCTTTTAACACTAGCTTCTTGTGGTTACCCCAAACGGAAGCACCTCCCCACTGACCAGTTGTCTTGCCTAAGCCTGATTCCGCACTCATGAGGTGGAAGATGGCCCCCGACACATTGGGCACGAACTCCATTAGTGGAGACCCGAAGGACAGGGCAAACATAAACTGGTGTGGCTGAAAGCCTTTCTTGTTGTAGAAACTTGTTACTCGCTTCCAACCCTCTAGCGTTCCCTTCTTAACAAACATAGGGAAGTACTGCGCGGTACGTGCGCCGGGGGGATTTGGTTCTATTCGATCTGCAAAAACTTCTTTGTCTCCTATGACGAAGGACTTGTTGCCTTCTGTCCAACCAAACTGAGTCTTCACTGTTATTTCATCTTGTGTTTCTTGTAGTTGCTCGATCCATTTCTGTACGTAAACCATAAGGGCATCACTCTTTGTATTTAATATTTGTATTCCATTCATTCCCATAGCTTTTCGGAACTCTTCTTTTGACGAAAGTCTTACCCCTGATATTACAAAAGTCTGGATACCTTCTCTAATAGAGTGGTATTTAAACTCAAAAGAGGGGCCGTCTATGGGGTCTCTTAGTCGCTTCGTGAGGTACAGGTCGCGCTTGTATATCAGCACCTCGTCCGCGTTTCCTTCCTTATCCTTTGTCCTCATAAACACTCCACCGTTGGGCGAACGAAAATAAGGAAAAGGGTAATCTGGTATTTTGTGGCGCTCTAGCTTGACTGGGAGTTCTTCTTCATCTTCCCCTTCAGGCATTGGAACCACGGGAGTTTCTACCGCAACTTCAACTACATTATCTTCAGCAGTAGCTTCAGGTATCTCCATACATAGACGTATCGGGCTTTTTATCTTCCCATTGTGGGGACACGCCTCGCACGCTGATGGATTGTCATAACTAAAAGTAGTGCATAGATGCGGGGCATCTACAGAGGAGGCTATCTTTTCTGTCTCTTCGTGAGAGTAGCCTTCATACCCCTTTGAGACCAAGTGTATTGCTTGCTCCCCGTCTTCGCAGAACTTTGCAATAGAGAGAATGTGTAGCCACTCAGGGTAAGTCATGTCGTTGGGTTCTAGGATAGCCTTGCGTAACTGACCACACCCCCCGCCATTGCCCGTTGCAGCTAATAGCTTTGCGAACCGCTTCACGTATGGGCTTAAACCCATCGCTTGCTCCATGTCCTTCTTGTCTTGCTCTGAGTACTCTCTGACGCTAACTACTGGTATCGGTTGGTGTGGTAACTTAGCTGCAAACGCATCGAGGTCTACTAGCCCAGTACCCATGCTCAACACTTCTACATCTAGCGCAGGTGTGGCTTTAAAGTTATGCGTATTCGGTATGCGTAGTATCCTAGCTGCATCGGCAGTAACAACAGGGTCAGCATCTAACCCCTGCTCCACACATGCAGCCTTCAACCTTTCAGCGACAGGTAGCCACTCTTCTCTAATGTACGCCTTTGATAACACCCAATAGACGTGTACGCCTCTCCCCGAATTAACTACCGAAGTAGGTTTGGGTAAAACGTAGTGCTTACAGAAATCTTTCAGTGCCGCAATGGCATCTGATTGTGTTGGGTATGGCTTCCCTTCGCCACAGTCTAAGTCTAAGAATAGAGCCTTTAATTGTTTTACGTTGTCGGCTTTCCTTGAATTCTGGTCATCGAACGTACCTAAAGCGTAGTACGCATCATATCCGTCTAAGTCAAAGTTCTCGGCTGTTTCCACCAAGGAGTCAATTGAACTGTAAAACTTCTGTACTGTTTGCCCATCCTTAATCCCTACCGTGCAGTAGTAGCCTTCCTCACTCAACACCGAGCTTAGAAATTGTTTTGTATCCATCATTCTCACACGCTATAGATTAGGGGTGCTAGCTAACACCCCTAAGTTCAAAGGAACTACTAGTCATCAAAATCGTCTAGTAAGCTAGACAAGTCAAGAGCAGCTACAGGTTCTACTTTTGCTGTCTTCTTCTTTGCCTTTTTCTTAGGCTCTATAGGTGCGTCATCGTCAGCAAACAACCCTCCTGCGGCTTCTTCTTTAGGTGCAGGTAAGGACGTGGCTTGAAGCTCTTTAGCTTCTTTCGGCGTGATTTTCAACTCCACTAGATTAGCTGTCTCAGGGTCTTGCTGTGCAGTAATAGCTAGTGCCAACTCTTCCTGTGTCAGTACGCGCTGTGGTTTAAAGCACAGGCGTGGGTGTGTAACTTCTGTGTCGAAACGCAGTTCAGTTATCACCGAAGCCAATGGGGCTTTATGCGCGTTAAGGTGTCGTGCGTATGCTTGCATGGACATCTTCTGCTTGTTGTCACCAAACACACTAGTGGCGGGCAGTGAGAGTAAGTACGTATCAGGAGACACTACGTTACCATCGGCATCAGCAAGCAATACAGCAATACGTTGTTGGTAACGACATGCGCGGCTTTCACCAGTACCACTGCCTTTTATATTTTGTGGGCAGCTAGAGCAAGATGATGATGGTGCTTCTGAAGGCAGTACATCTTCGGAAGGCTTGCCGTGACTAGTGTTTGATGACCAGCAAGTAGGAGCACTGGATTCACCTTCCACATACGTGCCTTCGTAGTACATCCGTGATATGGGAGCAGACTTCACTACCACTATGTTCATGGTGCGGCTATCAATAGTGCCGACCTCTTCCCCGCCAACTACCTTACGGAATACTGCGCCACGGATACTCAGCTTACGCCCACCGCTACCGCCATCGTTACCCATAAGATTTGTTTCTGGTTCTAGTTGTGCCAGCATATCTGTAAATGCTGCTGGCATGTTTCCAAATAAACCCACTTCTTTTGTCATTTTCTAGCTCCTAAATGTCATCATTTTCGTTAAGCCCGTCCAACACGTGTTGGGGGGAAAGTTCTTTTACGTTTTCTGCAGGCTTCGCTGCACGCAACGCCTCTAATACTTCAGGGATGTTAAATCTATACGTGTTACCAACTTTTATGTAGGTGTGCTTAGGTATAGACCCCTGCTTCACCCATTGCCGAATCGTAGTAATCTTTACTGAAAGATGATCAGATAGATTTTCGATAGGGACGTAAACAGTTGCATTTTGTTTGCTCATTTTTTCTTTTTCCTCCGTACATTGATCACATACTCACTATCCACGTTAAGTGCTGGGGGCAGTAAGTCAGGACACTCAATTAAAAATTGGCGCATATTGGTCTGCTGTATGCGTTTCTCAAGCAGATCAACACACTCGTGCTCAAGGATAAACTTGCTCATAGCCTCCCAGTCGCTTGTCCAGTACCGATTTTTAACCGTGCGAAATACCGTACCGTGAGATGTCTGCATAGACTCCTCACCAGTTTCTTCAATGTTCGCTTTGATTTTGTCGGACAGGGCAGCGCGTAGTACGTCTAACTTGTCGTTAAGTGCACCTTCGGCTTCTTTAAACTCACTAGTGAGTTCGGCTTTCTTATCCCGTACTTTGATAAATACAGAGACAAGTCTATCGGTACTTTCTTCACTCATTTCATCATTCTCCAACAGTTTTATTTAGTTTTATGGAGTATAGCTAGGTATTATTTATAGTTCAAGCTCTTCTCGGTACAAGTCTATTATTTTGGTGTGCGTTTCCATGCGCCCATCTAGCATCTTGTAGACTCGTGACTCTACTGGAGAGCCTTGGAGTTGGATAACTGTACAGGGGTGTTTCTGTCCTGCCCTGTGTATTCGTGCATTAGCTTGTGCATACGTTTCTAACGAAGACACTGGCCCCCACCAAACGATTGTATTAGCTGCAGTGAGTGTGATGCCGTGGGCTGCAGCTTGTGGCTGCACTATAAGAACCCGTGGGTTTTCTTCATCTTGGAACTGAGCAAAAATCTCGGTGCGCTTACTTGCACTAACATCTCCCCGTATTATTGCGCTTGTGACTTTATCTTTAGTCAGTTTCTCAGAGAGCAAATCAATCACATGCCTAAAGGGGACAAATATAATAACCTTTTGGCTGGACTCGTCAATCACTTCTCGCAAAACTTTGTATCTATTCTTAATATCGAACTCTATTGTCTCTCCACTATCGGTATAAACTGCACCGCATGAGATTTGTAGCAGTTTGTTCATGTTAACTGCAGCGTTTGCTGCAGTGACCGACTCTTCTGCAATGACTGCCATAAGTTGTTTGCGCAGGCGTTCGTAGTATTTCTTTTGCTGAGTGCTTAACTCCACGTGACGTGTGGCATAGGTAAGCTCAGGCAAGTCTAGGCATTGGTCTTTAGTGAAACGTATTGCTGGTTGTAACACATCGAACACGGTGTCCACGGCTGTAGGCTTTGGTGCCCACTTAAAGTTAGTGACTTTGTACATCACCATTTCGCGGAAAGCCCCGAAGAACCTAGGCACTGTGGCTGGGTTGTTAAGTTTAGCTAAGCCGAATGCGTCTACAGGGGACTGCGCTGCAGGTGTTCCAGTCATCTGCCATACCCACGTATCTGGGCCTATTAACGTATTGAGGACTTTCCACCGATCTGTTTGAGCGTTTTTGTAGTGGTTCGCCTCGTCCACAATGATGCAGTCGAACCCACCTGCAGCAATCTCATCACGCACAATAGCCATGCCATCGTAGTTTATGATGATGTATTCGGCATCGCTGTTGATTATTTCTCTGCGTTTCTGTGCGTTACTGTGGTGTGCTACGTCTACTTTGCGGTGCATTGCGCAGTTAAATAGCTCGTTACGCCACGCTGAGACCATGATGGACAGAGGGCAGATGATAAGTACTCTGTTAATTATCCCCTGTTCCATAAGGAAATCTGAGGCCCACACTGCTGAAGCACTCTTCCCAGTACCTTGCTCGTTAAAGCAGAAGGCTCTCCGGTTGACTGTTAGGAACGCAGCCGTGGTTTTCTGGTGAGCGTAAGGCTCAAACCTGCCGCCCCACTTGTACTTACCCATGATAGGAGAAGGTACGTTCTTAATGTTTAGGTTGTTGAGTACCCGTGTCTCATCAATACCCCAGCGTACTAGCACGTTGTTGTTGCCTAGGTTCTTGCTGTTAGGTATAGCCGCCGTTATCTGGTTGGGGTTACGGACTTTTAGCAGTAGCCCCCTGTTCTCAATCACTTCCATTTGTTTTTCTCTTCCCCATACGGACGGATTCTCCAATTCTGGTTGCGCCATGCGTTATCCTGCAATGCTTTTACATATGCTCCGTAGTCACTCATTAGGGTATCTTGTATGCCGTGCATCCAGTCGTACTGGTAGAAGGCTTGCATTAGTGTTCTCATTCCATCATCCTCATTTTAGGTCTACTTGCCCTTACCCTTCTTCTGGTAATTTCTTGCACGGTTCTTGCTTTTACTTTCTACTTTCACACCATCTTTATTCTTGCCGCCTTTTACTAATGCCTTCTTGTGGCTAACGTCCTTGCCCTCGCGCTTGTCGGCTTTGCCGTTCTTGTTAGCGTCTTTACCTTCCTTATCCATCTTACGTCTAGCACGTTGCCGCTCCATCCTACGTTCAAATGTTGCACTACCTACAGGTGCGTTAGTCTGCTTCTTGCGTTTTGACTTTGCCTTTTTCTTTGCTTTTGTCTCACTTTTTGTTGCCATGTCTAACTCCTCCCGTTATGGGGACATTCAGTTACGATACAGTGTGCCCTACATAGCCCACTAGGCTTAGGGTTCCACACTCCATTTGCATGTGATTTCTCTACCATTGCGTACTTGCCTAACCACTTGCCCCACAAGTTCGCCTCGTTCTTAATTGTGTAAGTATCTTTCACCATGTCCCCACACACTACGAAGAACAGGCCGCCCCTTACTTCTTCAACCTCTGGGAAATGTTTGAACGTAGCCAGTGCCATCAACTCAAGCTGTCCTTTGTCTGCATATCGCGCAGACTTGCCTGTTTTATAGTCTATTACTATAGCTACCCCAGTCTCTTTGTTGAGGATGGTTAGGTCTGATATGCCCCGAAACCACACGTTCTCATCGAAGAACCCGCACGGCTCTAGGTCTACAGTAAGCCCCATCTTGTATTCGGGTAGCTTCTCACCTGTCATGCCAAGCAGTTTGTCCAATGACTCCAACGCGAAGTTAAACCTTGGGTCTAGCGGTATCTTCCCGCCTTCCCGTACATAGTCTTCAGCAGCTTGGTGAAACTCGTTACCGTACATTATCGCAGGGGTGTCAAAGTTCTCTTCGTAATCCTTAGCGACCTTAACGTGATAGTATTGCTTGGGGCATGTATCAAAGGTCTTCATTGCACTAAACGACCACGTTGGTTTCTTACTCATCTCCACTCCTTAACTTCCCCGTAGTTTTTGCCAATCTCTACATCGCCCCGAACAGGCAATCCTGCTGCCCATTCTGGAGTTTCGCCCATGCACTGACCGATGAAAGCGGCAGTTTCATCTACTTCTGAGTCCGGTACACAGCAAACAACAGAGTCATGTACTGTTAGTAATATAGGCGTTTTCTTTTGTATCTTCAACATCTGATCTGACATTACACAGCGTGCGATACCTTGGCATACGTTCTCAATTACTTTACCACCGTAGATATTCGTTGGCCCTTTCCTAGTCTGGTAAGAGTACTGTAACCCCTTGTCACCTTCTACTGCATCAAGCCCGTCATAGCGCATCAATAACCCAGACGGTAGGCGTATGGCATTCTGGTCGGACACTACTGACAACACACCACTCCTACCTATGGCGTACTTATCTCCGAGCAACATGCCTTTAAGCGCCGCGCCTGCCGTTTTCCAGATATTAGTAATGTTGGTATTCTTATCACGATACGCTCTTATGATTACCTGCGCTTCATCTAGGGTTATGTCTACCCCCTCTCCCCTTAGCTGCTCTTGGAACCTTGGTGCGCCCATGCCATACCCTGCACCTAGGATAGTTTGTTTACCTATGAACCGTTGTGCAGGTGTAACGTCGTCTACAGTGCAGTTGTATATATCTGCTGCCATAAGTTTGTACACGTCTTCACCTTTAGTAAACGCCTCGACCAAGTTGTTCTGCTCTGCCAGCCAAGCCAATACCCGTGCCTCTATCTGTGCAGAGTCGGCTTCAATAAGTGTGTACCCATGTGGTGCTACCATGCAGGATTTAAGTACCTTTCCGTTTACCCCCCGCGAAGGAAGATTCTGCAGGTTGATCTTGTCTGCACCTCCCCATCTGCCAGTGTGTGCTGCGTAGTATTTAATAGGTACAGGTAACAGGCCACGCTTCTTTATGTCTAGGAACCTAGTGGTGCGGGTTTCTTCTAGTGTGCTTTTCAGACCTAGCCTAGCTTCTACTAGTAACCTGACGTTCTCATCTGGGTGAGTCTGTAGTGCCACTAGCCCTGCATCTTTCTTAGCAAAGGCGAAGGCTTGCTTGCCTGTACGCAGACTTGTTTTCATAGGAGGAGTAACTCCTAGCAGTTCAAGGGCTTCAGCAAACTTAGGGTTGGACATAAGTTCAGGCTTTGTGATGCCGCAGTCAGATAGGAGGAGGTCTTTGTGTTTCTCTATTTGTTTAATGTGCCCTTTAAGTTTTGAATCGTCTAAGTCTAGCGTGGGGATAATAAACATACGAAGGGTCATGTCTATTACTTTGAGTTCTTTCTTCGGGAATGACTGCATGAAGATGCTGAACAACTCGTAGCACAAGTCCACGTCGTTGATACAGTAGTCCCCATAAGCTGATAGTTCTTCTTCACTGAAGTCTTTGCGTCGTTTGCCCAGTGCTTCTACAACTTCTGTACCTTTTACGCCTATGTTGTACTGCTCTGCCAGCTTGGCTAGTGAGCCGCCGACTTCGACACCATGTAACGCACGTGCCATGCAGAGAGTGTCCAGATACAACTTAGGGTAGATGTCGAAGTGATGGCTGAATATCAACCCATCGAACATTGTGTTGTGTGCTAACAGTGCTGAGTTTTCCCAATCGTAGTTATCGTGTAAGTATTCCTTTAGTTGTTTGCGTGTGCCGCTGAGCCATATAGTCTCTGCATCGTTTACCTTGACACCTATACCTATCTCTTCAAACAACTCACCACGCACATACTCTTCAGTGGTTAGCTTGCCTAGTGAGTAGTCCTTGGCATAGTAGGTCTCCCAGTCTATTGTTATTATATCCACTTACGTTCTCTCCCAATCGCTTTCTCAGTTGTCATGTCAGTGGATGGTGTGTCCGTCAGAGTTTTCTTCTGTACTTCCATAGGGGTGGGTCTCATACATATAGTTTACGGTAGTGTCGTTAGATATCGCTAAAATCGCGCCATTGGATAAGTGAAATTTCGCGGCTACTTTAGTGGGAGGGGACATTGTTATTGCATACCCCACCTCTGGGTGAAGTGAAGGGATAGCCTCTAGCAATTGCTGCATTAGGTTACGCCCCGCGCCTTTTTTGTACGACCAGATAGAGTATGGACAAACGATAGGGCTTACCCCCTCTGCCCTAGGTTCAAGTCCACGGGTGTCCGCTAGTCTACGTAAGTCTCCTTCTGAAGTTGGAGTGAAGTGACAAACTACCACACACACGATAGCGTTCACCTCAACCCCCCAGCCCTGTTTCTCTATGTCCGCGTACACTTTGAAGTTCCCCTCAAACCTTGTGCTGTCATTGGGAAACAGGTCGGGCCGCACGGGGTCTTCTCTCATGTAGGGCAGATACGTTTCTACATCACACTCGACTAACATCTTTTATCCTTTTTATTGCGGATTATTTTTGGGTTTAGTCCCCACCCTTCAGTGAGAGGGTCAACAACGCTCTCGCCAAAAGAGTAAGTTTTTACTACGCCGCCTTTAGCTAAATACGTTTTTATATCTTCCGCTAATTTCTCACGTTGCATTTCTTTTTCGTTCTTCACCATTAGTTAACGCCTGTCTTATATATGAATCTTTGTAATTGTGGGGGCGATGGTTGTCTCTCTTAGAATCGCTTCTTCAAAGTAATGGCACTTCAAGCAGTACCACCCCACCCGCTTTCTTTTATGCATGTTAAGTACTTGCTCAGAAGTTTCTTTACACTTAGGGCATACGTTAGTCTTTAGATCATCCGACATCTAACATAGCCTCCAACCGTTTCTCCAAATCTTCTAGCCTATCTACAACGTCCAGAAGTTGTTGACCTAACTCGACCATTTCTTCGCCGTCTTCTTCGCTGAGTTCTATTATAACTTTCATTCAACATCCCACGTAGACATAGCTTCATCGGCAGCACGTTCAGCCATCTCTTGCCTACGCTCCGCAGGGTCTATGTAATCTTCTTCCTGTGTGTTTAGGTACTCTTCTAGCTCTACCATTACTCTGTCTCTATTCATTTCTCGCCCTCCTGTATGTCTCTAAGTATTAAGCGTTTTAGTTCCTTACGTTGTTCACCCGTACACTTAGTAACTATCTTAATATCACTTAGCTTTAGTGGGTAACTGCTTGGCTTCCAGTACAGGGCAGCACGTGGTTTGGTAACCAATTGGTATGCCCATGTTTCCCCTTCGGGGTCTTTGACGTAGAAGAGTAGGTCGATAGGTAGTTCTGCACTCATTGGTCTTGCTCCACATCCAAGTGCGCGTCGATTACGGCTTGCTCTAGCATCCGTTCCTTCTCTATCAAGCGTGCGTCTGCTATGCGTCCTTGGTCGGCAATCTTCTGCCGCGTTGTTTCTAACAATACTTCTAGCTCTTGTATGCTCATCATTGCCCCCCTACAAAAAAGTTAATGTCTTCGTTTAACGCAAAGGCGATGTCGTTCACCACCTCCAAGTCCAGAAAGCACCCGTAGTTTCTTGTCGCCTCTATGTCCTCTAACTTCTTTCTGCTAATGCCTAGCACCGCAGCAAAGTGATTCATGTCGTAGCCTTGCACTATGCGCTCAGCTTTTATGCGTGTCTTAGCCGCGATTGTCGCGGGGCCAAATTTATCTCCATGTCCTATATCCATTTTAACTCCTGCGGTTTAACCGCTTGTCGATACCAGTAATAAGTTAGGGTGCCCCTGCAAGCAGGGGACTAACCGTAGCGTGGCTTAGCCGGTGTGTGCATTCCAATTGGAGAACAGTAAATGTTTTTAGATCAAAATCACACACTGTGGGGCGTTAGTTAAAGTCCACCTCCCCACTGGGACACGGGTTAGGGATTGAAACCTGCCATTTGAATCCCTTGACTTCTCCACTTACGCGTTATCCTGAAGGTATCGGCTCAGTATATGCCCGACAACTTGCTCATTACTTAGCCCCTCAAACCCAGTCAGTTTTGACACTACTTCTTTAGCAAGGCTTAGGGTAGTGGTCTTAACTGGGACGGGGATGTAAGTTTCCTCGCTATCACCGTAGTTAGGCTTAGTAGACGTTATCAACTCCAGCACGGTTTCGGGTACTGTTTTCTTAACGGGGGCACGTGGTGGCTGTACCTTCTTTGGCTGGTGTTCGACAAACATTCCCGCTTGTCTTAGAGCTAGAGAAAGCTGCTGTGGCTCCTTCGTCTTTTTCCTCGCCTCCCTTTTTTCTTGCAGTACTTTAATATGTTTTTCTACTTCGTCTTCATGCCCTTTAGCTAGTTCCCTAACGTCCTCTATAGGCAGACTGTGTGCTTGGTTAAATGCCTCTTTGTAGTCTGCGGGATTAGCCGTGAGCTTAGCTATTACGTGTGCCATAGCCTTCTTTGCATCATTCCAAACAATGTTGGCTGCAAGCCTATTCGCTCTTGCTCGTGGAGACTCCCCTTTAGGCTTAGCCTTACCCTTACCCTTATTCTTATGATAGCTAAGGTTGTTCTTTGCCCTATGTAACTCTTTTTCTAACTCTTCTATAGTTTTATTCATCATCATCATCCTTTTTAAGTTTTATAAAAACTTCTTAAACATAACGCCTACGGCATCCATGTTCTCTTCGTTTACTACCCACCCAAGTCCACCTGCTGCAGTTATTTCTCGCAGCCGCAAATCCTGTAATGCGGTGGTTTTACCCTTACCTGCTTTACACTCTATGCCAAAAAACTTACCCTCATAGCATCCCACAATATCGGGGTGACCGCTAGTGCCATATCCACCTGTAGTAGGAAATAAATAATATGCACCAAGTTCTTTTAGCTGCTTAACAACAGCGTTTTTAACTTTCTTTTCCGGTGTCATTGCCATCGGTCTCCTCTCCCTTATCATTAGCGAAAATCCAGAAAGTGTCTTTAGATATGCGCCTGCCCACGCCTGTTATGTACTCAGTTGGTGGCTCGTAACTACGCATATCCAATACAGCGATACGTTCCTGTACCCATACGGGTAAATCTTTAAGTAAAATCCCTAGTGTTTTTTCTGGCATTCCAGCAATCATCGGTTTACCAAAACAATATACATCTGCTTTGTCCCCAGTAATACTTACGCGGAATATATCAGAATCTTTTGGCGCGTCTCCCCACACACTAGCCATTACCATACCGCCGTGCGTGCCATAAGGTCAGCGAGACATTCATCAGACACAAACACAAACTGATTCTCTACAAACGCTGTATCGTTTTCTTCGTGCTTGCCACCTACCCCTGCTATGTATCGGAAAGAACCATTTTTTGATAGCCCACTCGTTGATGCCATGTGGAGTGTAGCTAGCTTTTGTTTAATCTCTATTGGAACGCCCGTACCTTCTATGCCAAACTTCAGCGTCTTGTGTTGCGGCAATACTACATAGATAGCCTGATTGCTTGGTGTAACTACGATATTAATCGGGGTCATTCGGCCTTGCTTTTGTGCTGCTGTGGAACCGTTAACCAAGTCTTCCGCTCTCCCCACGTAGTCGGAATACGCATTCTGTAGGGATTCAGGGAGGGCATGTTTGTTGAACACCTCACCTCTCTGCGCTGCGTCTATCATGCTAATTACAGTGGCGAGGTTTTTTGAATTGTCATAGGCCATGTCGTAGCGAAAACATTCTTTCCTAACTGTATTTAGTTCTTCCTCGTAATGGTTGCCTATGGATTTAATGGCTGGGTTTTAGATAGGGACACTAGCACTTCAACAAGTTCTCTGTCGTAGAACGGCCTCAGCTTTGCGAATACTTCAGCAATGCGCTTGATGTTTTTAGACACTACTACTTTGTCCGACTCGCGGCTGCTAAACGGCTGCTTTGTGACGTTCTTGTCTCGCATAATACGCGGCGATACGATGGTGAATATGCCATCGTCCATCGGGTTATCGTAGTTGTCTGCTTTAGTGCGAAGTTGTATTAATGCTGTGTAGAAACAACTCTTTGCATGTCGTACGCCTACTCGCTCCCCGTATATAGTGCATCTTTCGAGTACCTCAAACAGGCACTCTTCGGTAGTTGTTCTTTGTAGCGCACGCAGTAAGTCCTGCATTTTAAGGGATAAGGTTTCTAGGTTCTGGTCTACCTTCTCTGACCTTTCCTTGTTCTTCAAAGAAACAGTATTTGTTATTTGGTAGCCCCAATCACCTGCTACGTAGTTGCGCTCTTGGTCTAGTGTTCTGTTGAATTGTATAGCCATGCTATTGCTCCTTCCATGCGTTAACTTGGTGACAGTTGAATTCATTGTCGCGCCACATATCTACTACACACTGGCGGTCATCGAGTATGACCAACACGTCCCTAGGTCTTAGCCCTAGCTCTTGCATCATCTCTAGCTTGACGATGGTGTCAGCTCTGCGGTCATTCTTCTTGCGCATAAACAATCTCAGCCCTACCGAGTAAGGATTCTCAGTCCAAATAGCAGGCGTGTTTAGGTTAACGTGTTTACATATCCACGCTATCGTTTCTTCGCGCACCTCTTCATTGCGTCCTGAGAAGAAGTACACCTCCCGCTCTTCACCTCCCGCGAGGGATTCCAAAGCCATGATGTTGCGCGTGATTGGCAGGTCATCGGTACAAGTCTTGTGGAACGAATCCCAATCCGCGTCCTTGTACTTCTTCTTCGTACCATCGGCATTCTTGATGAAGTGCAGCCGGTGCGTTAGGTCAGCTATTGTCCCGTCTAGGTCACATATCACTGTTGAGTACTGCCTTACTTTAATGATCTTATCCATCGGTCGTTCTCCTGCGGCTGTGCCGCTGTTGTCGATACCAGTCATCCAGTTAGTTGAACTTTACGTGAGCGTACTTGCCTACGTCCGGTCGTGTGCTTGGTGTGTTGTCGCTAGTGATTAGCCATAGTACCGGCTTATCCCACTTGCCCCAGTCGCCGCCAAGGTATCCGTCTGTCAATACCACTACTGCTTGCGCTTCGATCTTCTTCTCTTTCATGTACTCGGTTAGGCAAGAGATACGTGTACCTCCTGTGCTACGTGGCTTCATAGACTCGACCATAGTTTCTATCGGCTTGCCTCCAAGGCCATACAGCTCGTCACCACCTATGGATGTGCCCCAGTAGATAATCCGTATTGTCGTAGGTGAAGTAGTCTCTGCAATCTGTTTAGCTATCGACAGAAACTTAGTCATCTCCGCCGCGCTCATACAGCTACCGGACGTGTCTATCCCAAACACTAGCTCACCTACTTTCTCAGAGATGCCGCTAGGCGCAAGCAGACCCATCGCTAACTTCCTACGGTTGGGTCGTCGCCATGTCGCGTCATCTTTACCTACACAAGTCTGTGTAACAAACTCATGCAACAGTTCCTTGGGGTCTATCTTAGGTTTCAACAGCTTGTCTATGCTTAGCAGTCCACCTACGCCACCGGCCTTACCTGCTGTGATAACACCCTGACGTACTGCACGTTCTATCTCGGCATCGAGTGCGCGTTTCTCAGGCTCACTCATTTCCTTGGCATCCTCCCAGTCATGCTCGTCAAAACCTTGCGGCTTATCACCTGACTCGCCATCACCTGACTCACCCTCACCTGACTCACCATCACCTGACTCACCCTCGCCATCACCTGACTCGCCACCTGACTTGCCCCCCTTCCTCTTCTCCTCTTCCTTCTTCTCATACAGATCATTGAATATCTGCGCGGTGTCCATGCCACGGTACTTCTCATCTACTAGCCCTGCGTACTCGCCGGTAGGCATCACAGCAAACCCGTCATCCTTGTTCTCATCATTGAGCATCAAGTTGGTGTAGTAGTCTGCTGCCTTGTTAGCACACTCGGCATCTATCTCGAACAAGTGTGCCCATGTGGTGAGGTGTCTGTGTAGCTTGTGCCCCTCCACTTCATGCAGTACCAAGTACCGCAGGTTTTTCTCGGTGATCGCGTTGATCATCGTTTCGCCGTACACTTCGTCACGCCCGTTAGTGCGTGCTGTTGGTGTATTCGGGCACGTCTTGCGTGTCCCTATCATCATCACACCAGCCAGTGCTATGTAACGCTTGTGTGCCATGATGTCGGTCACTGCTCTGTCTAGCCGCTGCTGTGGTGTTAGCTCTGTGTTAACTAATAACATTGTCTGTCTCCCTTTATCGTACTGTTGAGAACATGTGGTTATTCTTCAGTGCCCACGCTTGGTAGTCCTTGTTCTGCCCAACCTTGTCCATCCTGCTGTATCCCTTCACACGTGTGCCGTTGCCGAAGACACCTTGTGCTTCACTGGGAAGTCTCTGTAGGTAAGTCATCCACTGAGATGCCCAGTCACGTTCAATCGTAGCCAGTGTGCGGTACACCACCATCATTGTCGCTGACGCATCAGTTGGCACTATCGCGGTAAGCGGGTCGGCCTTGATAGAGTCAGTTGTTGGTAGTTGGTCAGCTAACTGAACGTAAGTGGCTAGGTTCAGTGTGGCTTCAAGGCCAATCGTCCCCGCTAGTGAGGCGGTCAGTGCTAGGGCAGATATGTCAGCACGTCTGTCTATGATACGGCTTGCCTTGTCGAGTGAACGTAGAGTTACCTTGGCTTCGTCACGGGTTGCTGCGTTGGGGTGAGGTATTAGCGGGTTCTCCTCTGGGTTGTCGTACATTTCAGCACTGTGGAACGCTTGCGGCGTTTCTTTGCACCATTGCAATACTAGTGGGTTGATAGGTGGGTTAGCTATGTTAACCCCGTACTCGATGTACTCTAAGTTGTCAGCACCGCGCATCTCTACTACGGTCATCCTGTTTCTCAGGTGCGGAGGGATGTTGTCCCCAAGTCCTTCTGAGGTCAGGTTAGTTGTGCAGAACATCACTGTCTCTGCGTGGGCCTTGAACCCACCACCGATACGCTCACTTACTAGCCTAGCTAATGATAGCTTCACAGAGTTAGGTGCTTTACCTAGCTCGTCTATCATTATGATGCAGGGTACGTTGAGGTGCATCCCTAGCTCTTCGTGCGGTATGGTCACGAAGGTCTTGCCATCATCTGAATACTTAATCATAAACAGATCGCCGCTGTCGGCCTTGGTGTTGCAGTCTATGTATATCAGTCTGTGGTTCTTATACTTCGGACGCTTGCCTAGTAGCCCAAGCAGGGCTGACTTGCCTATGCCCATCTGTCCTTGAACAAGCACACAGATTGCCGTCCCCATCACTTCAATAAGGTTAGCCATCTCAAGCATACCTAATGCGCGTGAACCTGCCTTTACGTTTGTTGCGGGTACTGCATTTGTTAATGTACTCATGTCGTTCTCCAATTGTGGTGTTGCGTTTACTTAGGTTAAGTTTAGTTTGTTTCAGTTAAGTTGTCTAGTTCTTAGACCATGCGTTACCAACCTAGGCTAGTAACTTGCTCGGTTGTGACTTCCTTCAGTTCCCCGGTAGGTTGAGTTTGTGATGTGTCCTGAGTTGTTGGTGTATCCTGTGGCTCAATGCCCTTGATGATCTCGTCCACCTTGCCCTTCACCTTGTCGCGCATGGTGTCGGATGCTTTCAGCCCATCGTAGGTCACGCCAGTCAGTGCGTTTTTGAGGTCACGGCGTACCTGTTCCATCTTCGGGTCGTTGGCTATGTTGCACATCTTCATCAGATCAACTATCTGTGTCACGTTGTCCACTAGTGTGCCCTTGAAGTATCCGTTGCGCGGCTTACCTGTCGCATCGTCATAGTCCAGTTTCTCAGACATGTTCTTCAGAGGTGCAAGAAGACGTTTCCATATATCGTCCATCATGTCTTTCATGCGGGCATCTTTAGTTGCGGTCACAGTGTCCACTATCACTTGGTGTCCCTGAGCCTCTACGTTGGTGATGAAGTTACTGTCTCCCCCTGCTAAGTAGTCAAGGTCTAACCGTATCTTGAATTTATCCATCAGCGTCTCTACGTCAGGATAGTCTGCGGCGTTGAACATCTTACCCAGCCCCACGTAGTGCTGCTTGGCATACTCCACCTCTTGCGGATAGCTGATTCGAAACTGTTCTTTGAGTACATCAAACTGTTTGAAGAAGCCTGTCATGGTGTTCTGATAGTCAATCATCAGGGGATTAGGTAGGAGTCTTTCGCCCAGTTCACCCCACGGCACTGTGCTGGCTGTGTGGTAGTCGCGTATCTTACCTTCCAAGGATTTGATCGCGGCGTGTATCGAAGAAGACAGTAGCTTCTTTGTGTACGTGCCTGAGTCCTTCGCGGCCTCGTTGTCTTGCTGTACCGCAAGGGTTGCGGCCTTGTCCTTCTTGCGTAATGTCGGCACGCTGATTGATAGGGATACCTTCATAGCAGAAGACGCTAGTGTAGGTGCGTGATGAATCGGCTCAAGGTTGTCGGCTGTTGCTTGGTTTTCGTAGTTCATCTTCATTCTCCTGCGGCTGTGCCGCTGTTGGTGGTTCGGGGTGCTACAGTAAGTTCCTCGTACTCTGCTAGTAGATCACTCAAGGTGGCAGGCATTTTTTCGCGCAGGGTTTCTAGTGCCGCTAGCTGCTGCGTTGTGCTGTTTACGTTCCAATGCTTGCGTGCTTTGGCGTGCTTCACTTCGTGCTTGACTATGCGTTTAACTACAGACTCCTGTGTGTTGCAGTCTAGGTTGTATTGTTGCTGCACCACGTAGGTAATGCCTGCTTCGTATGCCCTGTCTAGTGCCGCTTTGAATTGCTGTTTACTAATCTTCATATCGTTCTCCTGTGCCGTTTTCATGGTGGGTTCACCATGGATTTTGGTTAGGCCGTATGGCCGTTGCTGCTGTGCTGCTGTTTGCTACTTAATCTCCAACTGAACAGCTATTATCTCATATTTGACGGGTTGCGTCAAAGATACCACCACGTGTTTGTGTAGCTTTTAGGTTTTTCCTATGCTGATTTTATGGGGTTGTTGGCTCTTCAGGCCGGTATACAGCTATTACTATGTACTTAGTTTGGTGCTCTGGGTCTGGATGATTTGCTGTTGGCTCTGAGTCTATGCAAGTGGTGTATCCACCTAGTCCCCATACCCTGCTGATTCGGTTCAGTGCTTGGCGTACATCCGCAAGGGATAGTGGTTCACCGTATCGGTTTTGTATTAATGGTAGGCGGGACGGCTCGTCAAAGGTTAAGCCGTTAAGGTGTTTGGCTAGCTTCCAACAGGTGGAGTTTCTCCTGAACTTTACTTGCAGTTGAGCGGTGTTGTTGGTGGGGTCAAAGAAGCCTAACTCTGTGGCGATGTTCATATGGTTCTGTCCTCGTTTGTGGTGCTAATGAAATACACAGCATACACAGTGTGCAGTGCGTTATCTAGCGTGCAGTGCAGTTTTAGGACGTGATGTCGTTTTTTGGAAAAAGTTGAGTGCCACGTGAGGTTTGGTGTGTGGAGTTGTTGTGCAGCTAGTGCAGTTTGTGAAGCACGAAAAACTACTACGCCAGCTTCGACTAGTCCGCAAGGCGTACAGTGACATACACTGGAGTTCTCAGCGTTATATAATAACTTCACAGGAAAGACCCACAAAGTTTCTTCACAAACTGCACAACTTCTCAAACTCAATAACAACAATAACTAATAAAAACATAAAACAAAATATATATAATAAATACAATACCTTACCTTACCTAGTACCCAATCATACCTATACCAAAACCACGAAATCTGTGAGTGACCTCTGGGTTTATTTACTGCACAGCGTGCAAAGTAGTTTCTCTCAAAGGGTAGTTACTTGAAGCACCTACGTAAACGTACTAGGCTAAGATGGCAAAGCACAATCGGTGGTGAACCCAAAACGATGGTGAACCCACCATGGATTTTGGTTAGCGTTGTTATGAAATGGATGCCGCAGACAGCGTGTATGTTACTGGTATCGGCCTGAAACGATGGTGAACCCACCATGGATTTTGGTTGACCATGGGATGATGCCCTGACGCAGACAGCGAGAATACGACTGGTATCGGCCTGACGCGGTGACTGGATAGCGCAGACAGCGTGAACATTACTGGTATCGAACTGCACAAATTGCAGGCAAAAAAATGCCCCGACCGATTAAGGTCGAGGCATTTACTACACTACAAAAAAACTCCAAAGAACAAACAAGAAAAGCAAAGCTACAACAGCAGCCGAGGCTAACTCGCTAAGTATTCTTTTCATTTTTTCTTTGCTCCCTAAGTGCAGCCAATTGCTCTTCTCGCGTCCCTCTAAACAAAAGCAGCATTGCTTCGCGGTGCGCCGCTTCCCTATTCGCCTCGTGCATAGCAGTAACAAATTCGTTGTTGCTGTCTTTGCTATACTTTAACGATTGATCAGCATGGGCAAATGACATTTGCTCATACGCTCGTCTACGGTGCCACCTAAGTGACCGTTGAGTCTTACTCATACTATCTACTCCAAGTTATTAAGGTTAAAAGATGGGGCCATCCATGGCCCCTAGTGAACTACTTAGCTTTGGTGAACCGCAGCTTCGCTTCTACTTTGCTACGCTTAAACGTGGTGACTTCTTTGCTGCTTGCTACCACTTCATCGACAAGCTTCTGGGCACGCATGGCCCAGTCTACTTGCTTCTCAGTGGGCTTATCTAAGCCCCCCAATTCCGCCTGAGCGATAACAAAAGCAGCGAATGCCTTTTGTGTAGCGGTATAAACTACCTTATCACCTTGTAACTTAGCGCCCTTCTTATCGCCTTCGCCCTTCGGTGCTACCGGATTATCCAGCGCCGATTTCAGAGCGGTATAAGCGCCCTTAATGGTATAGCGCACAATATATGCCGCACCATGGTGCGCATTCCACTTAACTTCGAAGGCTACCTTCGCCTTCTTAAGTTTATCGCCAGTTAACTCAGTGTCAGCAAAATGCGCTGTCCTAGCGTCTTTTAAAGTAATGCAATTACCAATTTTTGATTGGTGCGACTTGTCCATGCCGTTGATAATCAAATTCGCTACCTGCCGGACTGTAGAGTCCTTCGCATTCCATGCTGGCAGTACTGGGCACTTAGCGTTATTTAACGCTTGCACTAATACCTCTCTTGCTACCTCCTGTGCAATGCTAGTCTTAGCGAACCTGCTAGTAGTCGCACCATACTTAGCGAAACCATCTTCTACTTCAGGGACGCTAAGTGCTACTTTGACAGCCTTAGTGGCCGATGCTGCTTTTACAATATTGTCAATAGACATACTGTTCTCCATATTCAGGGGCGTTACACTCGTTGGTGTTCGTTGTCCTGATGGTTCCCATAGTAGGGAATTGGTGGGACAATTGCCAGTGTCTCAAAACCGATAACCAAAAAAGATGGTGAACCGACCATGAATTTTGGTTCACCATGGAATTGACCCACCCCCTACCCTATGCCCCAAATTTCCGAAGGCTCGCCAGCGCGTGTATACATACTAATCCAGACAAATCTTTTGCATTTCCCCACGTTTTTCATAGTAAAATTCGAAACCCGCCTCTAAAAAAATTTTTTGCAAAAAAATAACAAACTCGGCATACTTCGTCTATCCCAGTATCACTGGCGCGAAGGCACTATGGCTTTACAGCTAACCCCGGAACTCGGCATCGAGATTCCTAAAAACGTGAACTACATGGACTTAGCTGTTCGTGCTGCAGCCGCGTGTAAAACGATTGCTGAACTTGAAGAACACGGCGTATCTCCCGGTGAACCTAGCGAGATTGATAACGATGTTGCCGCTACGCTGGCTATGGCTTACGCAAAGGACATGGAGCGTACTTCTAAAGAGGTAACTGATTCCCGCCTCGCCACACTAACAAGCGCCTCTCTTGTCCAAACCCACCACATACTCGAAGAATTCGGCGCTCTAGTTGCGAATAACGCAGCAGAGGTGCGCAACACCGTGGTCAACAAGCTAGTCCTAGAGACTGAAAACCCTGATGGGCGCATTCGCATCCGCGCACTGGAGCTACTAGGCAAAATGGGCCACGTAGGTTTATTTGTTGAGAAGAAGGAAGTGGTGGTCACACACCGCTCTAGCAAGGAACTTAGAGACAAGTTGCAGGAAAAACTGCTGACCTTAAAGAAATCTATCAGCCCTGAAGGCGAAGTCATCTTTGCAGATGATCAAGAAGAAGAACATGAAAGCCCAAGCTGACGTAACGCCAGAAAATATCCTACCCAAACCAAAGCCCGCTGACCTAGCGGGTGATTCCCTGTCTCCCGACGAAATTGACCTCCTACTTAAAAACATCAACAGCTACTCTAAAGCGGAAGCTACAGAGATACTGGAGAACTTAGAGGCTCTGGAAGAACGGAACACGATAGATGGGGCGTACAATGACTTGATTGCTTTCTGTTGCTACATGCAAGAGGACTACATTGTTGGGAAACACCACAGGATACTAGCCGATCTTTTTATGGAGTTGGAAGGTGGACTAACTGAGCACGAAGACGGTACGACAACAGGCAAGGATAGAGCGGCGGTGAACATGCCGCCTCGTCATGGCAAGAGTATCCTAACGTCTTTGTACTACCCAGCGTGGTATTTAGGGCGTAACCCCACTAAAAAAGTAATGATGGTGTCGCACACTACGGACTTGGCAGTAGATTTTGGTCGTAAAGTGCGTAACCTCATCTCCTCACCGAAATTCCAGAAGATATTCCCGAACGTAGGGCTGTCTAGCGACAGTAAGTCGGCAGGCCGGTGGAACACAAGCGCGGGCGGCGAGTACTACGCCTGTGGTATAGGCTCCTCGATTGCAGGCCGTGGTGCGGATTTGCTCATTATTGACGATCCCCACTCGGAGCAAGACGTAATTAACGGTAATTTCGGAGTATTTGAAAAAGCCTACGAGTGGTTTACCTACGGAGCGCGTACTCGACTCATGCCGAAGGGAAGGGTAGCGGTAGTCCAGACAAGATGGCATATGGATGACCTGACGGGACGGCTAGTCCGAGACATGGCGACCAACGACGAGGCTGATACATACCACGTTGTTGAATTTCCTGCTGTGTTTGAAATACCAGAAGACTATTACGTAACTGTAGAAGAACAGGCTGATGAGGATGGGTTCATGCAGCCTGTCGAGATTGAAGTATCCCCAGATAGCCCGATACCGATAAGTGCGCTGAAGAAATCAAGGGTAAAGGAGAAACCGCTCTGGCCTGAGTTCTTTACCTTAGCCGCACTCCACCGAACCAAAGCTTCAATGCCCCTGTTCCAGTGGAATTCCCAGTACCAGCAGCACCCCACTGCAGAAGAAGCTGCTATTATTAAGCGAGAGTACTGGCGGGAATGGCAGGAGGAGGAACCCCCTACGTGTGAGTACGTTATTGTTACTTTAGATGCTGCAGCGGAGAAAAATAACCGCGCTGACTATACGGGCATCACACGCTGGGGGGTGTTTATGAACGAGGAAGAGGAGGCGTATAACATCATCTTATTAGATGTTATACAGGAGCGCTTAGAATTCCCTGAGCTTAAAAAGCGGGCGAAAGAGATTTATGCTGACGAGCAGCCGGATGCGTTTATCGTAGAGAAAAAAAGTAATGGTACACCCCTATACCAAGAAATGCGTAGAATGGGAATTCCGGTCACCGACTACACTCCCCACAGAGGCTCAGGGGACAAAATAGCGAGATTGAACTCTGTAGCAGATATAGTATTATCCGGTATTTGCTGGGTTCCCCGAACGCGGTGGGCTGAGGTGCTAGTGGATGAAGTGGCTGCGTTTCCGTTCGGGAGCAACGATGACCTTGTTGACTGTACCATCATGGCCCTTATGCGGTTTAGGCAGGGAGGCTTTATTCGCTTACCTTCGGACGAAGCAGAAGAGCAACGATACTTTAAGCGTAGAACTGGCGGCTACTACTAATGGATATAAAGCTTAGTGAACGGCAGGCAGCGGTCGCTAAGCGTCAAAGTATATGTGCGGAGTGCCCTGAACTAATAAAGAAAATACAAATATGCAAACAATGCGGTTGCTTTATGCCTGCTAAAGTCTGGCTAATAGATGCGTGGTGCCCACTACAAAAATGGGGCAAAGAAGAATTATAGTTGGCGGATACTACTAATGGCAGAGAAAACCAGATACCAAACATGGCTTGACAGCCTAACGCCCAAGGAAGAAGCAGAGCGTAAAGCATTGATGGAGTTGAGTGACCAAGAGTATATGGCGGAGCTACAAAACGACCTACCTCCAGAGCTTAGGTTTGGCGGGGAGTTTGGTGGGATAAGTGCGTTGGGTTACGGCGACGGTGGAGACGACCGTGCTCAGATACGCAGCTACACTACGTCTAACGGGGGGCTGCCCTCAATATTAGGTTTATATTTACCGTCTGAGCGACGATTAGGTCAACTCACTAACAAACAAGCTAGAACAAATGCAATAACTGAATCTGATATTGTTGATTACATAATTGGGCCACCAGACTACGAAGTGGAAAACACTACGGAAGGGCGAAGCAAAGGTATTTCGGTGTTTTCTCCCACTGGTAAATTAGGCGCAGGCGGCAAGTACGGCTCTAAGGAGGGATACATGCCTGAATACGAACCCCTAACTAGACGGTACGAAGAACCGTTGCGGTATACATACGCGCAAACCGTACAGCACGAATTACAGCACAGAGGGTTTGACCACCCCGCCTTTTTAGACTTTTTAGAAGAGACGGAGGAAACGGAAAACGGTCGACCACTTAAAGCACGCGAGGAGCATAGGTTTATTGATGCTTCCCCAGATTTCGAGCGGAAACATAATGATCAGGAACTCTACCGTAAAATGCTATCTAGGTTTGAAGAGTGGTTAACGCCAGAAAAACAAGAGAAGTATGGTATTCGCGTGCCCGTTAAAGCATCAGTACCAACAAAAACGTCGGTACTAGATGACCTAATTAACTTTATAAGAGGTCAGTAAGATGGCTATTGAGAAAGGTTTATACGACTTGCCAGAAGGCATCGAGGACATGGAAGAAGGCGAAGCCATGATAGCTATAGATGTCATGTCTGACGAGGGTGTTGAAGTAGTGCTGGAAGACGGCAGTGTTGAGATTACTTTCGGGGAAGAATCGGGAGACTTAGACGACGCGCCGTTCGATGCCAACCTTGCTGAGTACCTCGATGACCAAGCACTTACTAAGCTGGCTAACGATCTCATTAGCGCAGTTGATTCTGATGTTAACTCACGTAAAGACTGGGCAGATACTTTTGTTAAAGGACTAGAAACCATTGGCATGAAAATGGAGCAACGCTCTAGTCCGTGGGAAGACGCGTGTGGTGTTTACAGTACAGTTTTGGCCGAAGCGGCCATCCGCTTCCAAGCTGAAGCCATGAGCGAGACGTTCCCTGCTTCGGGGCCAGTACAAACTAAGATTCTGGGTGAGATTACTCAAGACAAAGAAGACGCTGCCTTACGTGTTAAGACAGATATGAATTACGAGCTGACTGAGGTAATGACGGAGTACCGTCCTGAGCATGAAAGGATGCTGTACAGCCTAGGTTTAGCCGGTTCAGCCTTCAAAAAAGTGTACTACGACCCTAATCTAGGCCGTCAAGTAGCTATATACATCCCTGCTGAGGACGTAATTGTCCCCTACGGAGCCTCTAACATAGAGCAAGCCGAGCGGGTTACGCACGTTATGCGTAAAACTAAGAACGAATTGGTCAAATTACAGGCCGTAGGGTTCTATCTGGACACTGATCTGGGCGATCCTGAGCCTTATCACAGCGATATTGAGGAGAAAAAGGCCGAAGAAGGTGGATTTTCTCTTAGTGATGATGAGCGCTACTGCTTGTACGAGATACATGCTGACCTAGTTATCGACGGATTGGGCGAAGAAGCCGAAGAAGGGCTAGAAATCGCGCAACCTTACGTGGTTACGATAGAACGCGGCACTAATACAGTGTTAAGTATTCGCCGTAACTGGAACCCTGACGATGGATTGACGCTTAAACGTCAACATTTTGTCCATTACGTGTACGTACCGGGGTTTGGGTTCTATGGTCTTGGTTTAATTCACATTATTGGGGGCTACGCTAAGGCAGGAACGTCTCTAATTCGCCAATTAGTTGACGCAGGTACGCTTTCTAACCTACCGGGAGGCTTAAAGTCTCGTGGATTGCGGGTTAAGGGTGACGATACGCCTATCGGGCCGGGTGAATTCCGTGATGTGGACGTACCTAGTGGGTCAATACGGGACAATATCCTACCATTACCCTATAAAGAGCCTAGCCAGACGTTATTGGCACTATTAAACAAGATTACTGAGGAAGGTCGCCGTTTAGGTGCCATATCCGACATGAATATCTCTGACATGAGCGCAAATGCGCCTGTTGGAACCACTCTTGCGCTATTAGAGCGTACTCTCAAGCCTATGGCTGCGGTGCAATCCCGTGTCCATTACGCAATGAAACAGGAATTTAAACTCCTACGGAAGATCATTGCTGAGTATGCACCGATAGACTATATGTATGTGCCTGACCGTGGCGAGCCTAGAGCTAGACAAGCTGACTATGCCACGGTGGAAGTGATTCCCGTCAGTGATCCTAATAGCAGTACGATGGCACAGCGCGTTGTGCAGTATCAGACTGTTATGCAGATGGCGCAGGCCGCTCCTCAAATCTACGACTTACCTCAGCTTCATCGCCAGATGATCGAAGTCTTAGGGGTTAAGAACGCAGACAAGCTAGTACCAACAGATGATGATATGCACCCGCTTGACCCAGTAAGCGAGAATATGGACGCCCTAGTAGGCAACCCGATCAAAGCGTTTATGTACCAAGATCACCAAGCGCATATCGCTACACACCAAGCGTTTATGCAAGACCCAATGATTGCTCAAACTATTGGGCAAAACCCTCTAGCAAATCAAATTATGGGAGAGCTGCAATCGCACATAGCTGAGCACACTGCGTTTATGTACCGCCGTCAAATCGAAGAAACACTAGGTGCGCCTCTGCCTCCTCCGAACGAAGAAATGCCGCGAGAACTTGAAACACAGATTGCACAGCTTCAGTCGAAGGCAGCTATTCAGCTTACGCAGCAGCATCAACAACAACAGGCGCAGCAGGAAGCACAGCAAAAGGCACAAGACCCGATCATTCAAATGCAACAAGCGGAACTGCAAATCAAACAGGCTGAACAGCAGCGGAAAGCCCAGAAAGATCAAGCAGATACGCAGCTTGATGTTGCAAGACTACAGCTTGATGCAGAAAAAGCCCAAACTACCGCGTCCCTTGAAGCAAACCGCATAGCCTCGCAGAACGACCAAGCGCAGGCGAAGAATGACTTAGGTGAAGCCAAGGCAATGATGGACGCTGCAAAAATACGGATAGAGAACGACCGTACTGAAGCCGAAGCACAACGGGACAGAGATGAAGCTGCCCGCAATAACCGAGAGGATAGATAATATGGAAGGTGTTGATCATTTCAAAAAAAACGGAACCTTGTTTAAAGGCAATACACACAAGATGCCTGATGGCTCTTTGCACAGTGGGAAAACTCATACTAAAAGTAGTGTGAAGTTATTTCACTTAAAAGACTTGTCTGCTACGGCAAGAAAGAAAGCTAAGTAAGAGGTAGTAAGTAATGACTACAACCGTCTTTGACGTGCTGAATTTAAAACTTACAGAGCTTAAAGGCTCTAGCGAAGAATTCTTGAACTCAGGTGGGGCTAAAGACTTTGCCGAGTATAAGGAGGTGTGCGGTGTGATTCGAGGTCTAAACGCTGCATTAAGAGAAGTAGGCGACCTTTCGCGTAACTATATGGAAGATGACGATGACTGAAACAGTAACAGTAAGTGGAGTAACGGCGGAAGCGTCAGTATCTCCGGCTATGACTGCACTAGAAGAAAGACGTAACGAACGGATAGCTAAAGAGGAAGTTCAGGATGAAATAGCGGAAGCTCAGATTCCACGCCCTGTAGGCTATCGAGTGCTAGTTGCATTGCCCAACGTAGAGGAAACTTTTGAGGGCAGCGGCCTTCTTAAAGCGCAAACTACACGTCGTGAGGAACAAGTGCTCTCTAATGTAGGAACCGTACTTGATATGGGCGACCAAGCCTATGCAGACAAAGAACGGTTTCCTACTGGTCCTTGGTGTGAAGTGGGTGACTACGTAATGTTTAGAGCAAACACTGGCACTAGAATTAAATTGGGTAGGCAAGAATATCGCCTAATGAATGACGATTCCATTGAAGCTGTCGTCGCTGATCCGCGTGCTATCACGCGTGCGTAAGGAGTAAGGTATGGCTATGCAACAAGTAGAGTATGAGTTCCCTGACTCAGATTCAAAATCTACGGCGGTAACGGTAGATGTAGAAGAAAAAGAGGATAATAGTCTTGAGGTAGAAGAAGCTGTAGGTCGAGAAGACATGAAAGTTCCAGCTAAGGAACTCAAGTCGGAAGAGATAGAGATAGAGATAGAAGACGATACCCCTGTAGCAGATCGAGGACGCAAGCCTTCTAAGCCTCCAGAAGAAGTGACCGATGAAGAGCTAGAAAACTACTCTGATAAAGTTAAGGGGCGTATTAAGCACCTTAGTAAAGGTTATCACGACGAGCGTAGAGTAAAAGAAGCTGCGCTAAGAGAACGTAACGAACTGGAAAGCTACGCTAAGCAGTTGGTTGCAGAGAATAACAAGCTCAAAGGTACTGTTGATAAGAATCAGGAGACGTTACTCAACCAAGCTAAACATACTGTAGCTGCGGAAATGGTGAACGCTAAGCGCCAGTATAAAGAAGCGTATGAGGAAGGTGACCCAGATGCGTTAATAGACGCGCAAGAAGCCCTTACAACCGCTAAAATACGCGCAGATAAGGTAGCAAACTTTAAGCCTGCGCCTTTACAGCAGGAAGAGACTCCTGTACAAGTACCTCAACAACCTATTGAAACTCAAGAAGTTCGTGACGAACAAGCAGTATCTTGGGCGGAAGAAAATTCTTGGTTTGGAGCAGACGACGAAATGACGGCGTTTGCGCTAGGTTTAGACTCCAAACTTAAAAAAGAGGGAGTAGACCCTCAATCAAATACTTACTACGAGAAGATTAATGCTCGTATGCGACAAGTATTCCCGGATCAGTTTGATGAGGAACCGGAAAGCACTAAAAGAAAATCTAGCAATGTGGTTGCACCCGCTACGCGGAGCACGTCACCGAAGAAGGTGACACTTAACCAATCACAAGTTGCTATTGCAAAAAGACTTGGTATTTCACTGGAAGACTACGCCAAACAGGCTGCTGAATTAATGAGGAACAAATAATGGCTGATAACAAACTGAGCAGAGAACTAAATACTCGTGAAAAAGATGTACGTAAGAAAGCGTGGGTGCGGCCAGAAACTTTGCCTAACCCTACGCCAGAAGACGGATATGTTTACCACTGGGTTCGTATTAGTACTATGGGTCAGGCCGATACAGGCAATGTTTCCTCAAAATTAAGAGAAGGTTGGGAGCCAGTACGTGCAGATGCTCACCCTGAGATACTTCCTGATGAAGTGACCGATGGTCGTTTCAAGGATAATATCATTCAAGGTGGACTGATGTTGTGCAAAGCTCCTACTGAAATGGTGGACGAACGTAATGCCTATTATAACAATCAGGCAGCTTCGCAAATCCACTCTGTTGACAACAGCCTTATGCGCGAAAACGACCCTCGTATGCCCCTATTTAACGATAGGAAGACGAAGGTGACATTCGGCAAAGGCAATTAACTTTTAGGAGTTTAAAATGGCTTATCCAACAGTCAACGCTCCCTACGGCTTTGAGCCAATCAACCGTATAGATGGTATGCCTTATGCAGGTGCCACTCGCCTTATTCCTATTGCGAGCACCTACAATGTAGCTATCTATGCAGGCGATTTAGTTTCAGTCGTGGCGGCGGGTACAATCGAGAAGTTTACAGGCACCACTACTGGTTCCCCTGTAGGCGTTTTTATGGGCGTTCAGTACGTCAATTCACTGGACCAGTTCACACCGGCTCAGTACTACCCCGGCACTAGCGTTTCACAAGCTTTTGCTATTGTAGTAGACGATCCAATGGCAGCCCTTAAAGTTGCTGTTACTACAAATGGAAGTGTTATGTCTTCTGCGGCACAAGCTGCGGTTGGCTCTAACATGTCTATTATACAGGGCGCTGGAGATGCTATTACAGGCAACTCTGGTATATCAGTACTAGCGGGTTCGGAGGCTAACACAGCCGGTTTACCTATCCGTGTTATAGCTACTGTTGCTGAAACTTCCACTGCTGCTGATACTTTTGTTGAGCTGATCGTTAAGATCAACTTGCATCAGTACACCAACACAACCGGCGTATAGGAGACTAGCAAATGGCTATTTCAAGAGCGCAACTCCTCAAGGAGCTATTACCGGGTCTAAACGCCCTATTTGGTCTCGAATACGCGAAGTATGGTGACGAAGCTGCTGAGATTTTCGAATCTGAGTCTTCTGATCGTTCGTTCGAGGAAGAAGTTAAGTTGTCAGGCTTTAGCGCCGCACCTGTTAAAGGTGAAGGTTCTGCTATCGAGTATGACAATGCACAAGAAGCGTGGACGGCTCGTTATACAAACGAGACTATCGCAATGGGTTTCTCTATTACTGAGGAAGCTATTGAAGATAACCTTTACGGCTCACTTTCTGCACGCTATACGAAGGCTCTTGCCCGCGCTATGGCTTACACTAAGCAAGTTAAAGGTGCCACAATCTTAAACAACGCCTTTGCAGCAGGTACTACGTATGGTGACGGACAGACTCTCTGTTCAACTGCTCACCCTCTCGTATCTGGCGGCGTAAACTCTAACCGTCCTACAATCGGCACAGATTTGAATGAGACTTCTTTAGAAGCCGCTATTATTCAGATCGCTGGTTGGACTGACGAGCGTGGTTTGTTAATCGCTTCTCAGCCTACTACTCTTGTTATCCCACCTGCGCTGCAATTCGTTGCTACTCGCTTGTTGGATACTGAGCTTCGTGTGGCTACAGCGGATAACGACATTAACGCTATCAAGTCTAACAGTGCAATTCCGGGCGGTTATACAGTTAATCATTATTTGACCGACGCTAACGCATGGTTCTTGATGACTGACGTACCTAACGGCCTGAAGCACTTTGTTCGTACTCCTATGCAAACTAGCATGGATGCAGACTTTGACACAGGCAACAGCCGCTATAAGGCTCGTGAAAGATACAGCTTCGGCGTATCTGATCCACTGGGCATCTTCGGCTCACCCGGCGCTTAATAAGCAAAAGGTATTTAGATTGGGGGCTTCGGCCCCCTTTCTTTTGTCTTGAATTTAGTGCAACATTGAGGTGTATTTCCCCCTAGAGACTTAGCCCGCCCTAACCGACGGGCTTTTTTTATTTGTACGGTTTCTAAAAAAGTGGTATATACTGAGCACTTACCGGGAATCATCCGGTGCTTCTGACAGTCCCGGCTGACGACATGCAGACAGAGCACCCCATCACTCGCATGTGAGGAATATCAAAATGGCTAGAACCACATTTTCCGGTCCCGTCCGCTCGTTAGCTGGATTTATCAGCGCGGGTGTTAAAAACCAAGTTACCCTAGTTGCCGGTCAAACTTTGACTGTTGAACCTGTTACTAACAATGTTACAGGCGTAACTGTTGTTGGTAATTCAGGCAAACTAAACATAACAGGCTTTGACCTTGCGGGCGGAGCAAGCACTTTAACTCTTCCACTTGTTAAAGACGCAACTCCAACCGACGCTACAGACCCCAATCAAGACAATAACTTTGGCGCGGTGATTAAAATATTTTTAGGCAACACTCTAGCCAATGACCTTGTTATTAGCTGCCAAGGTGACGATAAACTTACTGGCACAGCTCTAATTATGGGCGCGGCAGGTGCGGTTACAGGCTTCACTACCAATGCTAATTTCACTGATGTAAAGGTCACATTAAACGGAACTACAAAGGGTGGAATAGTTGACACGGTTGTCACGTTCACTTCAGTGGCCCAAGACAGATGGTTTGTCGAAATGGTAGGCGTAGGCTCTGGTACAACTGTAACCCCTTTTAGCTAAAGTTTAATTTAATCAAAGACTTAGGAGACTATTATGTCTGATAAAATATTTGGAATCCCCGTAGGTGGAGCAGAAGCTCCTGTAAAAGTAGCTAAAGCTCCTGAAAAGAAAGCAGCTAAAGCAACTAAAGCGACTTAGCCAGTAAACTACTTACTTTAAGGAGTAATTTATGGCTGATACAGCGGTAACACAGACCATCCAAGATGGTGGTCGCACGGCTATTATAAAGACAACTGTGGTTATTGGGGCCGGATCGCCTCCGCCGCCACAGGAAGTTACCTTGGTAGACGTTTCTGCATTAGCGGTTGATCCCATTACTAAGCGAGCTTGCACAGAAGTTACTCTTCAAAAAGTGACTTTTGCCAGTGTAGGTGTGGATGTAGAACTACAGTGGAATGCAACTACTAACGTACTTATCTTCGATTTCCCTAGGAACTGGACTGAGCAGTACGACTTCTCTGATTTTGGTATACCCAATAACTCTGGGAGTGGTAAGAACGGGGACATCGTGGCGCTTTCACAGGCTAATGCGGCAACCCCTCTAGCACCGGGTGACACGTACACGTTCATCCTTACGGTCACTAAAACTTATGGCTAAGCAGTTAAACAAAAAGGCTATGGCTTGTAATAAGCCGAAACGAACCTCTAGCCACCCTAAGAAGTCTCACGTAGTTAAGGCGTGTGCAGGTGGTAAAGAGAAAATTATTCGTTTTGGCGAACAAGGCGCTAGCACTGCTGGTAAGCCCAAGGCAGGTGAATCTGCCAAGATGAAGGCCAAACGTAAGTCGTTTAAGTCTCGTCACGGCAAGAACATCGCCAAAGGCAAAATGAGCGCAGCCTACTGGGCTGACAAGGTTAAGTGGTAATGCCGAGCAAAAGCAAAGCACAACACAAGTTAATGGCGGCAGTGGCAAACAACCCTAAGTTCGCCAAGAAAGCGGGCATCCCGCAAAACGTAGGAGCAGACTATATGAAGGCTGATAAAAAAGTTAAGAAGTACAACATGGGCGGAGTTATGGCCCATGATAAAAAAGAATTACGCAATCTTTCCGACGAGGACTACCGCATCAGAAATAGAAGCGGCAGTAACACAGACGCTGAAAGAAGGCGTATAGACGGTGAGCGTAGTTACTTGCGTAACCAAGAATCAAGCTACAACATGGGCGGCAAGGTTAAAAAAGGTGGAAACCGTGGCGATGGTCCTATATTAACAAAAGGATTTACACGCGGCGGTATGGTTTAAATAATGTTGAAGTGTCGGGGTATGGGCAAGATGAAGCCTATTGCGTTTAAGAAGGGCGGTACGGTTAAAGATGCCTGTTACCGCAAAGTGAAGGCATCTTATAAAGTCTTCCCTTCTGCCTATGCCTCCGGCGCTATAGCTAAATGCCGAAAGAAGAAAGCCAGTGGCCGTTCGTAAAACTGCCAAAGGCGCAGCTTTAAAGCGTTGGTTCAAAGAAGACTGGAAAGACGTTAAAACAGGTAAGAAATGCGGGCGTAAAAAAGGTGAAAAGCGGGGAACTCCGTACTGTAGGCCCACTAAAAAGGTCTCTAGTAAAACGCCTAAGACTTCTGGTGAGATGACGGCGGCAGAGAAGAAGTCTCGCATAGCGCAAAAGAAACGCTTAGGGCAACCGGCGGGCAAACCCAAGCGAGTAGCATCGCTTAAAAGGAAAAAATAATGGCGACTACGGGCGTTGCAGATTTTAACATGGAGTTTACGGAAATCGCGGAAGAGGCATGGGAACGTGCTGGCCGTGAAATGCGCTCCGGTTATGACCTGCGAACTGCTCGGCGTTCTATGAATCTGCTGACTATTGAGTGGCAGAATCGTGGTATTAACATGTGGACGATTGAGGAGGGGTTTATTAACCTCGTCCAAGGACAATCTGCATATCCGCTTCCCGCCGCTACCATAGACTTGTTAGAGCAAGTAATACGGACTAACCAAGGCAACGCTAACACGCAATCAGACTTAACCATCTCGCGTATTAGTATGCCTACTTATGCCAGTATTCCGAACAAGTTGACTCAAGGCCGTCCTATACAGATCAATGTAGAGCGTTTAAGAGATGCTCCAGTTGTCAATATATGGCCTGTGCCGAATCAGGGCACCGCTGTAGCTCCTTTCTATGTACTGCGGTACTGGCGTATGCGTCGGATTGAAAACGCAGGCGCGGGCGCTGAGACCCCTGACGTTACTTTCCGCTTCTTACCGTGCTTAGTTGCAGGGTTGGCGTACTATATAGCCTCGAAAGACCCTGACCTTGTGACTAGAATTCCTATGTTACAGGCTGAATATGAGCGTCAGTTTGAGCTAGCGGCAGGTGAAGACAGAGAGAAAGCGACAATACGTCTTGTACCAAGACTGAGCAACTACTAGGGTTAACCCATGAGCAACAGGTTCGCCTCAAATAAAAGAGCACTCGCCATGTGCGATGTGTGCGGCTTTGAGTACAGGCTAAAGCAGCTAAAGAATTTAGTAGTTAAGAATACAGAGACTCAGATAAAAGCTTGTCCTGAGTGTTGGGGGCCATCTCAACCACAGCTCATGCTAGGTACGTTCCCAGTGGACGACCCGCAAGCTATAAGGAACCCGCGACCCGATCAGAGTATAGTACCAGCGGGGGATTTTAGTAGTATTAACATTCAGTGGGGGTGGAACCCAGTAGGGTTAGACGACCCCTTTGGACTTACACCAGACACTTTGGAAGCCGTCGGTGCCGTAGGCCAAGTCACGGTATTATTGACTAGCGGAACATCGCCGGGGAGTGTAAATGTTAATGTTTCAAGTTTAACAGCTACAGCTTCAGCAGGATCAGTAACAGTAACAGTACCTGCTTTTACTACCTTTGCTATAACGGTAGCTAATCCGGGTGCAGGGAACAGATATTACGTAGATAGTGTGCTGCAAGCTACGTTAACTTTGAGCGAAGGCAGCACATACAGATTAGACCAAAGTAACGGTAGCAATAGCAGCCATCCGTTGAGGTTTTCTACAACGTCGGACGGAACACACGGCGGAGGTAGTGAGTACACTACTGGAGTAACTACTATCGGAACACCGGGCAATGCTGGAGCATACACGCAGATAACTGTGGCAAGCGGAGCACCTACTTTATATTATTACTGCACAAACCACTCAGGGATGGGCGGTCAAGCCAATACACCGTAAGGGGTAAAGTATGAAAAACAAAGCTAGATCAAAAGTAAAGACACCTAAGATAATTGATTTTCCTGATACGCCTACGGTGTATACAGTTGATCTTAACGGTCTTGATGCGCCACCGGCTAATTTAAAGACTAGTGGTATTAAAGTACGCGGCACAGGTGCTGCTACTAAAGGGCTTCTTGCTCGTGGACCAATGGCCTAGAGGGTTAGCTGGTGAATTACACCGAGCTTAAAGCGAATATTCAAGACATCTGTGAGCAGACGTTTACGGACGCGCAGCTTGCTATGTTTACTGAACAGGCAGAACAGGGCATATATAACTCTGTGCAGATACCTGCACTGCGTCGAAACCAAACAGGGTTTTTGTCGGTTGCTGATCCGTATTTAATATTTCCAGTAGATTTTCTGTATCCGTTCTCTTTGGCAGTTATAGACGCTGCGGGAAACTACACGTACTTACTGAACAAAGACGTTAACTTCATGCGTGAGGCGTATCCAAACCCCACCAGTGTTGCTAAACCCAAACATTATGGGTTATTTGACGATACAGCGTTTATTGTAGGGCCAACGCCAGATATTGCTTATTCTGTTGAATTACACTACGGCTATTACCCACAGACTATTGTAACTGCGGGTACTACGTGGCTTGGAACTGAGTTTGATACGGCACTACTTAACGGTGCGCTGGTTCAAGCAATACGCTTTATGAAAGGCGACGCTGAGATGGTTGCGTTATACCAACAGATGTATATAGATGCTATGTCGTTATTAAAGAACTTAGGCGACGGGAAGATGCGGGAAGATATGTATCGCTCTGGTCAACTTAGAATAGAACCGCGTTAATTTAAAGAGGAAACACAAATGGCTATTTCACAAGCTATGGCTACATCATTTAAAGTTGCAATTCTCGGTGGGGACTTTGATTTTAGTTCAGGTACTTCGCAGTCATTTAAAATTGCCTTGTACACTAACTCCGCTACATTAGGGGCAACCACTACTGCGTATAGTACTTCTAATGAAGTTACGGGCACAAACTACACGGCGGGCGGCGAGGCGCTAACGATAACGCAAGTACCTACATCTACAGGTACTACGGCGTTTTTAGACTTTGGCAATGCTACTTGGAGTACGTCTACTATTACGGCTCGTGGCGCTTTGATGTATAAAGTGGGCAGTGGTAACCCCGCTATTGCTGTCTTGGACTTTGGTTCGGATAAGACTTCTACTGCGGGTGACTTCACTATTGTGTTCCCTGCGTCAGATTCGAGCAATGCGATTATTCGGATTGCCTAGTAAGTGGCTGGCGGTTGGGGTCGTAACACTTGGAGTTCAGGCTCTTGGGGTGAAGGTGTTGATGCAACCGTCCGGTTGGGTGGTTGGGGGCGTGCTGCGTGGGGCGCAGGGCCTTGGAGCGAATCTCTAGGTCTTGAAGCGGTAGGTTCGGTCGGCTCTGTTACTGTAGTTGCGGGCGCTATTGTTAACGTCACAGGAGTTACGGGCACTACCTTACTTGGTAGTGTAGCTGTAATTGGCGATGCTAGTAATATCGGCGTACTGGGCAACGCTGCCACTGGCACTTTAGGCACTGTAACAACCACAGCAGACGCTAATGTAAGCGTAACAGGAGTTGTAGGAACCACTGCCCTAGGCAATGCCAACGTCCAACAAGGCGCAGGCGCTAACCCAGTAGGAGTTGTAGGAACCACTGCGCTAGGCGCGGTTACGGTAACAGGCAAAGCAAGTACCTCTGTAACGGGAGTAGTAGCTACAGCAGCTTTAGGTAATGTAACGGTATTACTAGAGCAAAATGTTAACATTACGGGCGTTCAAGGCACTACGGCCCTTGGAACTGTAACTCAAATAGCAAGCGCCACCGTGAATGTGACTGGAGTGCAAGCCACAGGCGAGCTAGGGATTGTGTGGGTTTGGAGTGAAATAACACCAACCGGCAACCCCAGATGGACGGAGATAATAGCAGCATGAGAAAAACTAACGAATCTATAACAGTAAATGGCGTAGAGCATCCCAAGTATGACACCGCAGTTATGTGCGGCCACTGTGGTTACGATCTTGACGAAAGTGAGCTTAGCGCTGATACTTGTTCAGATTGCGGGGAAGCCCTAACTGTGCAACAAAATACAACAATTTATGCGACAAGCATCCCTGCTGCCGACGGCAGTACACTAGTATAAGTACTGGAGAAACCAAATGGCTACTTTTGTAAACAATTTAAGACTCAAAGAAATTACCACAGGGGATGAAGACGGTACTTGGGGGACCAGTACTAATACTAACCTTGAACTTATTACTGACGGTTTTAGCTACGGCACGAAACAGATGTCTAGTGATGCTAACCAAACCTTCACCATGCCTGATGCTACGGCAGATGCCACTCGTGGTTTCTATTTAAGGATTACCTCGGCAGCTTCTCTTACGGCAACACGCGAGGTAACGCTTGGGCCTAACACCGTTTCTAAAGTGTGGATGATTGAAAACGCCACTACTGGTGGTCAGTCTATTACCATCAAGCAAGGGTCTGGGGCAGGTATTACTATTCCCACCACG
>Ga0209337_1000191_pt1 | contig 48967 bp, 48 predicted proteins | sample LinPmetageLP53_FD_184044 | JGI IMG/M metagenome (GOLD analysis project Ga0209337, IMG submission 184044) | Marine viral communities from the Pacific Ocean - LP-53 (SPAdes) (version 2) | ecosystem: Environmental > Aquatic > Marine > Oceanic | place: Pacific Ocean | collected 2010-02-08
TTTAAAGTAAGTAATAAATAATTTGGAGAACGCATAGAAAGTTCGTATATTTAGACATAAATAAGGAGCGAAAGTTCAAGTCAATAATTAAATTAAAAACCAAATGACAAAATTAAACAAAGTAGTAGTAGTATTAGATGAGAAAGCAATCAATGAAATTGCAAAGGGTAAAGTAGATAACAGAGTAAACAATACAGGCAGACCTGTAAACAAAAAGTCAGCAAGACAAATTAGATTAAACAAACAAGCATATTACACTAATGTAAATGAAAAATTCAAATCAGGTAATACATTTAAAGTAAGCAATGGTGAATATAAGTACAGTCAACCAAGCAATAACAATGAATATGGTTGTATTGTAAATAATATAACTGGTCATGTGTGTAATATAAGTTACATTGGTAGAACTAAAGTACAAGGTTATACGTTTGTATTAGGTAAGAAAGTGAATGTTGAATTAAACCTTAAGACTTTAAAGTTTGTAAAGTAATAATTTCATAAAATATAATTTGAAAGGCCCTTTATAAGGGTCTTTTTTTTCTTTTGAAAGGCCGATAGCGACTCGATAGCGGTACGTCCGCGCCACACCCGCGGGCATTCGGCGGCCGATGGTGCATGCCAAAAGTTTTGGGGTGATTCAGAGCGAACATACGGTTTTTCACCATCGAGCATATATACGCATATATAACCACATATTATAATGTAATAATAGTGTCATAATTACGTCATTGCTATATTCCCATGTGGTTGTACGTATCCTCAAAAATGATTATGAACACACAAGAAAAAAGGGTAGACATTTCACCATTCGTTTACATTCTTCTCATAATTGTAGTTTATGCTATAGCTATATAGACATTAAAAAAGAAATCTTCACAAATTTTTTCACGCCGAGCCTATTATATTTGTATATATTACAGTACATTTATTAAATATTATACAGACATGGCAAAGAAACGCAAACTTAACAGCAAAAACCCAATATACCTTAAGGTGGATGATAATGCACCTAAAATTAAAAAAAAGAAATTAATGTGCAACGCTAAAATACGTGGATACGGTGGTTCTGACACAGGACTTACTACACCTGTGTATGGTATATGGTATGAAGATTAAATGTATCGTCCATTACCTACATATCTCACAATAAAACAATCACCTGTTGAAGGGTTAGGTTTGTTTGCTACAGAATTTATCAAAAAATCAACAACATTAGGTATTTCCCATGTTGCAGATCGCCATTTTGCCAATGGTTATGTAAGAACGCCATTAGGTGGGTTTATTAATCATAATACTACACCAAATTGTAAGACATTTACAGAAGGACGTCTTATATCTATTATTACATTAAAAGACATTAAAGAAGGAGAAGAACTTACATTAAAATATACTATGTACGATCCATCACAGTATTCACGTACGTAGTCGCAGGATTGGTTCTTTTTTCTTGTGTTTCGTATATACGGATTCATAGGTTGGATTGTTTAGAGAAAGCAAGAGAGATTCTTTATTTTTTCTTATATGTTTTTTATCATTTTTTTATATTTATCGTTGAATAACATTTGAACACTAAAAACAAAATAAATGGCGGCAACAGTAAAAACAACATTCACATTCTCTAGTACGGATATTGCTTCAGATACTTTATCTTTCTCTGTTTCGGAAACATTAAATTTAACGGGATCTGGAGGTATAGAAAGAGTGGATTTAGCAATGGCTTCCGGATCAGGTAGCTCATATAGAATATATAATGAAAATGATTTTGGATCAAGTACACCTACTTACTTATATTTAAAGAACATAACAGGTAGTGGATTTAGTGCATCAGCAGGATTTGCTGGTACATCATCAGTAGTTCATATTGTACAAACAGGATCTGCTCAGACAGGTAAGCCTAATCACCCAATGGCTAGAGTAACAATGGGTAATTTTTGTTATATACCAATCAACCCATCATCATCATATGAAATTTTTACTGGAGATATAACAAGTAATGAACAACATTTAAACGCACAATCAACAATAGTAGAATTCGGAATATTTAATTAATAAAAAACTATGGCATCATCATTAAACGCACTTTTAACTTTATCTAGTACAGATATGACATCTGATACTTTATCATTTTCAGTATCCGAAACTTTACAATTAACGGGATCTGGAGGATTAAAAAGATTCAATATAGATCCAAAATATACTGGATCAACACCAAGAGATAACCATCCTTTACAATTTGAAAATATAGCTGTAGGAGCAGATACTAAAGTAGGATATGAATTATATGCAGGTTCAGGATCAAGTAATGCTTCAGTACCTGGAGGTATAACTGGATCTCAATCACACACACCAACTTTTTTATACCTTAAAAACGTAACAGGTAGTGGATTTAGTGCATCAGCAGGTGGTCCAACTACATCTTCAAATGTACATTTATTTATGAGTGGAGCAGGAATGCATAATGGAGGAGCTACTGGTAGTTATGATATAGCTGTATTAAAACAAGGAAGTTTCTTATATATGCCAATTAACCCAAATACATCTTATTACGTTTATACCCCAACAGGTAGTGGTAATTTAGCAACAAATTCTAATGATGTTGGATTTGGTGCAGGATTAACAGGTACAATTATAGAATTCGCCGTATTTAAATAAAAACGTCGGTTAAATAAAAAGGTTTCATAAATTTTTATAATTTATGTATGAAAGCCAATAAAGTAGCCGATCTTATTAATAAAAGGCAAAAAATAGATAAAAAAATTGAGGATATTCAAAAAGAATGTCCTCATTTTAGTAGATCTGTAAAATCTATACGAGAACGTTTGGATTCCACAACAATGGTTATTAGATGGGTATGTGATAGTTGTTGTAAGATAGTAGGATATCCAAGCAATAAAGAGATAAATAAATTTATGAAAAAATAAACTATGTCAGATAAAGAAGTACATATTAAACAAGTATTAAAAAGATTCCCACCAGGTGATAGATGGACACCAGTTGATTCTGAAGATCCTGTATTTTCTTCATTAACAGAGGGTATTGAATGGGTTTATCAAAACACACAAGCGCGTGATTATTTACTAAGAGCTGGAGAAGGTACAATATTTATATATTCTGAAGAAGATAAACCAGAGCCTGAACCAGAAAAACCAAAAACATATAATTTATATGGCGAATTCGAATAGACAATATAAAGATGCAGCACTAGGAGCATTTATAGGATGGATAGGTATACTAATATTTTGTTTATTAGCAGTATTATTTACAGGATGTTATGGAACATATTATATTACAGATGCAGAATATGATGATGTACGAGAAGAACATGCTTCTTTAACATATCATAATAATTTAATATATTGGGGTTGGAATAGTGGATATTATTACTACTATGGTACACCACATTATTATCCTTGGTATTATTATTATAATACTTGCCCTCCTTCTCATTATACCCACACAACACATGTTGTAATTACAAGACCCGTTAATAGACCTACACATAGGCCTAATAGACCTAAAGTAAATACACACAGGTCTAATATTAAAGTAAAAACAAACACATACCGCAACACAAATACTAAAACTAACGTAAATCGCAATAAGGTTAATATAAAAACAAACAGATCTAACAACTCTAATAAAAGATCCGTAAAAACTAACAGAAAACCAAGGTAATCGCAAAAAAACTTGGAGGAGCTAAATATCTTTCGTATCTTGACGTCATATTAATCAATACAGATAAAGTTATGTTCCTAAAAAGATTTAAACAAATTGAAGTTCCACTACTCTTTCTAATTATTGCATCATTTGCATACGAAACCTTGGGTTTATCAACAGCTATTATTTTTGTAATAATTTCATTAGTTAGATTATACCTAAATTACGTATTATTTGAAGAAATTCCAGAAGATTTCGAAAACCAAAATAAATAAAATTATGAAAAAGATATTATTATTACTGGTTGCAGGAGCTATGTTAGCTTCTTGTGAAAAAGAATTTTTAGAAAATTATAATGGACATCATTACGAACCTGCGGATATTGATTATGAATTTAAAATGAATGGTAGATGTTCTCAAGATGCTAATGGTTATTACCATTTACCATTAATTCCCAAGGAAGACAAACAAACATTACATAGATTTGGTGCTTATGTTACAGGAGTAGATAAATGGGAATTACCTACACGAGTTACTTGGACATGTGATAAATTTTGGTATACACCTGATACATTAGGATTTACATATATTGAAATAGGACAAGTACCAACAGGAGAATCTCCATGGAGTTTTCAAAATTTCGCAGTAACGGGTTATGAAGGTTTAGTAGTTACTATAGTAAATGGTACAAGTAATGCAGATCTTACTATGGATTCAATATACTGTATGATGGCTCCTATTGGCGCTATGATTGGTGATACAGCTACTGTGTGGGGTAAAGCATATTTTGAAGAAGGTGATATAATAATAGAAGATAAATTTAAAATAATTTTTGAATAATATGAAAAAAACAATTTTATGGATATTAGTTTTTACAGGGTTTATGTATGCCTTTATAGGATTACATAATTCAATAGAACAAGAAAAAACAATTAAAAAAATAAAAGTACAAACAACTATAGATAGTTTACAAAATGTAATAGATAGTCTATGTTATGAAATAGATACTCTACAATGGGAAAGCCAAATATGGGATTTTAATATATCACATAATACAACTCATTTACTATCCGCTATAATGTATGTTGAATCAAGTTATAATGACTCAGCTTATAATTCTTATGAGGATGCTGTTGGGTGTTTGCAAATTAGAAAGACTATGGTTAATGATGTAAATAGAATATTACGTAGGCAAAAATCAGACTTAAGATTCACATATGATGATAGGTGGTTAAGGAATAGGTCTATAAAAATGTTTGACATATATTGTAAACATTATGGATTAACCACAGCCGAAGAAATAGCCAGATGTTGGAATGGGGGACCCCGAGGTATGCAAAACGAGATGACAGCAGGTTATTGGAAAAAAGTAAAAAATCAATTAGACAGTTAATATGAAATGTATAACAGCAAAAGAAGCAGAACAATTTGTTCCATTAAAAAATGACATGAAGTCTGACTTAGGTGATGCAGCATATTTTACATTAACACCATCAAAACGAGGAAAAAGTTGGGAAGATGTAACATATTATTTACCTAGACGTAAAAGAATGTATGAAGGTCGTAAAGGTGATGGAGACTCGTGGGTTTATGTGTTGTCTAACGAATCTCAGCCAGGAATGTATAAAATTGGCTACACATCACATGAGGATGTTGATAAGAGAGTTAAACAATTGTCTAGATCTACATCAGTTGCGACTCCTTTTGCTTTAGAATGGGCCTTTCGATGTTTTAATGCAGAACGATTAGAAGGAGAGGTACATAAAAAATTACAAGGTCATAGAATATCAAAAGATAGAGAGTTTTTTGCTATATCTCTTAATGAAGCTAAAGAAACTATAGAAGACTTAGGACAAAAATATGTATAACCATGAAACAATTATTTCTCATACTATTTTTATGTATTGGAGTTAGTGCTAGTTCTCAGTGTGTATCTAACCAATCATTTATATTATCATCACCGGGCCCATATTCCCCAGGAGACGTTATTGCAGTAGATTATACTTTAGGTACTTTTACTCAACTAAATATAAACTGGATAATAGCGTTTCAAATAAACTTAGGTGTAGGATGGACTAACTTAATTCCTTTAATTACACCAGTTAATACAAGTACTCAATCGGGTTTTTGGTTATGGGATAATCAACATACATTCCCTAGTGGTTTAAATTTTGGACCAGGTTGGAGATTTGTAAATACAGGTTTTAATCCAGATTGGGGTAGTAGTTCAACTGGCCCTCTCACAATGAGATTTAGAGTAACAGTAGACCAAACATGTACTGCAGATGATTTATCAATTTCTATAAATGTATTTGGTGATTGTCTAACAGGAGGTTGGAATAATGGGGCCTGCTGTACAGATCCTGCGTATAACATATATAACGGTGTAGTTCAAATACCACCAATAACAACATCTAATATTAACCATTTTTAAAAATCAAGACTATGAATTACAAAGAAAACAAACAAGTATTACTAACCCTTTTTATCACAATGATAATGATGGTAACGACCTTATTTACATTTGGTCAAACAACAATTAACCCAGACACAGTATGTGCAAATGCAGTAGGTGAACAATATTTTGTTACTAATACTGCTACATCAACTTACAATTGGACTATCACAGGAGGTGGTGGTATATTACAAACAGGACAAGGAACCAATTCAATTACGGTAGATTGGGGTGGAGTTACTGGTTTATACCCTAATGCAGTTGAAGTTATTGAATCAAATGCAGCTAATTGTCCTGGTAATCCTGTGTTATTAGATGTGTTTGTTTTACTTTTATCAGGTAATGCTATTGGTCCTTTTTGTCCAGGTGATCCTACAACACCTTTAGTTGGAAATCCAGCAGGTGGAACATGGTCAGGAACAGGTGTAGTAGCTAATGCATTTCAGCCATCAGTAGGTGTTGGAAATTATGTGTTAACTTACTCAATGGCCGGTTGTAATACAACTATAAATGTTGTTGTAAATAATGGACCAGTAACAGGACCAATCCAACACTTTTAATATGAAATGGTGGGTATTTTTATTATTGCCCTTTTCCTTATTAGGTCAAGAAACTTATGTAAATTGTGGTGATTTAACTCCACAAAATTATCAAGTTAATTTTGATGCTGACAAGGTATATTATTGGGATATTTCCGGTGGAATAATAACGTATAACAATGGTAACTCAATTACTATACAATGGCCTGATAGTACTGGTACTTATGTTATATCCGCATATACGACAAGATTCGGTTGTGATGGAGATACATCATATTATGAAGTAAAAATAGAAGATTGTCCATATTTACAATTATTTATACCAAATTCATTTACTCCTAATGGAGACAATTACAATGAAACATTTTATGTACATGGGGCAGACAAAGAAGAAATTAAATCGTTTGTTATTTACAATAGATGGGGCGAAATAATATATGAAGTTGATAATAATACGCCATGGGATGGTAAAAATTGCCAAATAGGAGTATATTCTTACTCAGTTAGGACACATAACCAACACTTTACAGGAAATATACACTTAATAAAATAATATATGTTATTTAGATTTTTTAGAAAACATTCACCAGGTAGAAAAATATATGGATATGGTTTTGCATTTATGTTTAAACATTATACATTTTTAATAGGTACTAAAAAAATAGAGTATCGTACTTCTAAAAAAAATTATAAAGATTTTGCTAAAAAAACTTGGAGAAGCAAAAAATTCTTCGTATCTTTACGTAAATAAAGATATATGAAAAATAAATCAGCGTACTGGCTAAGCCATACACCCGTAGATAAATTTAATTTAATTGAATTAGCTCACACACAAAGAGCAATATCTAACTTTGTAAAAATACTTACAAAACAAGAAATTCCTGTTGAGTTTTTTGAAAATAATCAGGGAGAATCTATAACAGATGGTAAGAAAATCGCGATATCATCTACGATTAATTTAAATAATATTGATAGTGTAGTGGGTTTGGCGCTTCATGAAGGTGCGCATTGTAAACACACGGATTTTTATGTGTTAAAAAAGATTTCAAATCGTTTACTTGAAGATAATTTATTAGGGGGACGTAGATGGATTGAAATGTTGTTAAACTTTATTGAAGATCGCCGTATAGATAATTTAGTCTATCACAATGCTCCTGGATATCAAGATTATTATAGGGAAATGTATGACAGATATTATTATAGTAAAATAGTAGATAAAGGATTAAAAGGTAAAGAATATAGAGAAGAGAATTGGGAGTCTTATATGTTTAGAATTATTAATATGTTTAATAAAAATTCAGACCCTACAGCTCTTAAAATGTTACCTCAAGTGTATAAAGCTGTTGACTTAGAAAATATTGGTAGATTAACATCAACTAAACATTCATTAGAATTAGCTATTACAATATATCAGTTTATAAACATGCATTTTATTTTACATTCGAAAGATAAACATCAAGTACAAGAAAATAAAAAAGGTGCTAAACAAAATAAAACGTCAAAAGAAGAAATTAAAAAAGCATTTAGTAAACAAGAAAATTTCTTAAAAGGACAAACATCTAAAACATCCTTAACTAAAAAAGAAACCAAACAAGTTGAAGCAATTGGTAAGTCTAACATTAAAATTAAAGATATTAAAGTATTAAATACAACATGTCCTGTGCATGTTATTGAGGGTATTACACCTGCTATAATTGAAAGTAACTTATATAATGTTTTTAGTATAACTGATTTTAGACAAAGACAACAAGTAGAAGATGGTATTAATATAGGTAAAAAATTATTACGTAAATTGCAAGTTAGAAATGAACAAATAACTTTAGCATCAAAACGATTAAAATCAGGTAAAATTGATCCTAGACGAATTTATGCTGCTAATTTTGAAGATGACTTGTTTTACAAAATAGACAGAGCAAATTACAAACCAATTAACTTACATGTGTCAATTGATGGTAGTGGTAGTATGGAGGGTACAAAATGGTGGCAAGTATTAACTAACACAATTGCATTAGGTTATGTTGCATTAAAAATGGATAACATTGATTTAACTATATCCATTAGAACATCAGGTAAAAATCCTAACTTGTCATCACAAACAGCACACATACCATTATTAATTTTGGCTTTTGACAGTAAAAAACATACATTAAGAGACTTAAAACGCCTAGCATATTATAAATGTAATGGATTAACACCAGAAGGTATGTGTTTAAATGCATTAAACAAATATATCCCAAATTCATCATATTATCTTGATAGTTATTTAATTAACATGAGCGATGGTTATCCAACATTTGAAATGGGAAAAGATTTAAATTATAGAGGTGAAGAAGCTATATTAGACACAGCTAAAGCAGTAAAAAATATAAAAAAGAAAGGTGTTAAAATATTAAGTTATTTTATAGATTCATCTACAACAAAAACTAAAGAAAAAGAACTAAATGAGAATTTTCAAATTATGTATGGTAAGGGAGCCTCATTTATTGATCCTAAAAACTTAAATGAAGTTACTAAAACATTAAACAGTTTATTTTTAGAAAGAAATTTAATATCATGAGACACAAAAAAACAGAAAATAGAGGAAGACCATCAGAAAAACAAGTAGAAGCACCTAGACAATTTACTAGAGTATATTATGATTGTCCTTCTAAACCTGAATTAGGGGGAAAAGCAACTTGGCATTATGATTTAGATAAAACAGATAAAGGTCCCTATTTAGTAGAATTTTATGACCCTAAATTTGATAAAATAGATAAATTATATAATAAATTAGAACGATTACAAACACCTAAATATCAAGAAAATGGCAGAAAAAAAAGAACAACTAAGGCTGACAAAATCAAGATGGAAACTACTGAAAAAGCGTATTGGCGAGAACATTATAAACACTTTCCAGAAGATAAACCTAAAAAACGAAAATCTAGAAAGAAAAATGCAAATGTCTGAGGAGGAACAAATTGAAGAAATATTAGAAGAAGCTAATGCTTACAATTTAAGACCCGAAGTAGAAGCAGAAGCTAAAAAAATTCTTAAAGAAAACGATGCGTTTTCTAAAATTGATGCATATGTAAAGGCATATCATGAATTAATTGAATAATGGAAAATATTTTAGAAAAATTAGAAACACTTATTGATGACATTGAAAGAGATTCTCAATTAACAAGAGATGAAATAACTGATGCATTAACCAAATTAAAAACAGAAATTGAAGACTATCAATTAAAAAGAGAAGAAAGTAATTCAATTAATTGGGAAGATTTGGATTAATAATTAATCTTTTATATATATAAGTGATCGCTAGTAGTTATATTAGCTGCTTTTTTGGACGGGGGTTCGATACCCCCCACCTCCACTACATTTTAAATCTTAGGGGGTGACTGGATTTGACAGGAAGTAAGGATATAATGAAGATCAATGCATAATCGGCACACAGATTAAATCGGTGAAAGCAGGTACATTTGCTGCTTTAGCTGCAATCAGACTTCTGGCAACAGAAGAGGTTGTTGTTGAAGAAAATGTATTAGCTATGGCTGCCTAATTAGGCACCCAACACCAACGGGTATAATCGGACACACATCGTTAAAGTTCTTGAGAGCAGCCCTAGGGTTGCTCTCCTTTTTCATATGTATTTCTGTATATTATAATATTCGTATATGAAAAAAATCCTATTATTACTTTTAACGCTAATTACGTTAAATGTTTCGGCACAAGACACTATAGTGACTCCTTCTATTTTTACAAAAATAGCAGAAATAAATTTAGATCTTAAGACAGTAGAATGGAAACCTCTTTGGAAAAACATATCAAAATTTGCTACAGTTTATGGAGCTGTAAATGGAGGCACATCATTATCTGACGTTGATGTTTATTCTGTTACTAATGGTTTACAAACACAAACAGTTCAAACTCCTTACGATTATTCTGTTATTTTAGGTGTTAGAAAAATAGCTAGAATGGGTTATGAACCAAAAGAAGCATTTAAAAATGGATTAGAAAATTCATTTTCAGATGCATCTACAATTGGTAAAGTGAAGGGATTTGAATATTTATTTGAATTATCTTATGTAAGACAAGAAGGAGAAAATTACAATAACCAACACCACTTTTTACGATATATAGACGACACTTATATTCTTAAAGGAGAATATTTAGAAGATGGATTTGCAGACATAAAATATTTTGAAACTTCACAACGATATAGATATAAAGTAGAAAATTTTAAAGATATAATTCCAGATTTACCTGAGGTATTTAAAAAAGGAAAATTATCAGTTAATATAGGGGCAGCTCAACGTTTATCTGAACCTTATGGATATGATCCTCTAGCAGAATGGCAATTATCAAATGGTAATTTACATTACACTTTTTTAGCATTAGAAGAAGGATATTCAGTTGATTTTACAAATCCAGAAGGTATTCAATATTTAGATCCTTCAGGTAATGTAGTTGCTACAAGTACAGAAATCTGGGAAGGGGTTGTTATCCCAACAGTATTATCCGATTATACGGAAAAGAAAAGAAATGAATTAGAAAACACAATCCAACATTCACTTATTTTAGGTTTTGATTATTACCTTTACACTAAAAAATTATGGCTTCATTCATGGGGAAATTTAATGCCTTATCATTATGATAATGGTGGAGAATATTCATACCACAAATACAATGGTGGTGAACAATGGTATGATTATTCAGGAGGATTAATTTTTGGGTATAAGTTAGACAAACATTTAGGTGTGTTTGTAGAAGGTAAATACAATAAATATTGGAACAGAGAATGGCATGACTTTTCTCTAGGTATAAATTATATATTATTTTAAAAGATGGCAAAAGAGTTAAACGAAGACACAGGATTTCAAGTAAGTATAAAAACTTTATTAGGTATAGGGGCTGCGATGGCTACTATAATTAGTATGTGGTTTATGCTACAAGCTGATATTGAAGAAGCTAAACAATTACCTGTTATAGAGATCCCACCACCAGAAATTACTCGTATGGAATTTGACATGAAAGACCAATTAGTTAGACAAACTATTATGGATACTCAAAAAGATGTTGCCGAGATAAAAAAGACTTTAGAAAAAATAGAAGATAAATTATACGAAAGATAAAATGAAAAAATTACTAACAGAACGATTTCAAGAATTAGCAGGAATTAAACCATTAGATGAAATGGCACCTAGAGTAGAATTATCAGATGAAGAAAAAGACTATGCAAGTGATGTGCTTGCAAAAATGCATAAACAATTAAACCCTACTCTTGATGTAGAAAAATCAAAAGAAATAATGGATTTTACTATAGCAACACTACAAGAAATGTATTAAAATATTATGAAACTTTGGAATAAAAATATATGTTTAACTTCACCCCTATCTATAATGATTATAGCCGCTTTATTATTTAGTACAATAATGTTTGCTAATGTGTGGTCTGGGGAAGAAGTAATAGAAGAAATTAAAGAAACACCACCAAATACTGAAGAAGTTGAAATGTGGATCCCTACTCCAGAAGATATCCTTTATCAAGATAGCATGTATACTATAATACGAAACACTCAAAACGATGTAACTGATATTAAAAAAGATATAGTACATATATTAGAAAGATTAGATTACGCTGATGGTACTTGGGATAGTATTAGATATGTAAAAGGGGGTAAAATAGATAAACATAGAAATAAATAGTTATGAAAAAAGATTATACATGGTTAAAAATGATAACAGGTTATATATTAATATTATTATTTATGATAATGTCAAATTCTGCTAATGGTCAATCTCCTTGTGGTGATGGTTTATGTGTAGTACAATTTAATGCAGGATTTAATGAAGCTAATAAAGTAAAATGGTTAGGTGAATTAAATGATTGTGAAACTAAATTTATTGATATTCAAATAGATACAAAAGCATCTGGAAAATATAAAATAGTAGTTGTGCCCACTATCCTAATTTTTAATGGGGATGAAGAAGTTGGTAGATTTCAAGCAAATATTATGATGACAATGGAAGCTACTAAAGATGAGGTACAAGAAAAAATAGATGAAATCATAATGGAAGACTTTTAAAACATAAGCATATGAAAAAAATACAGTTATTATTATTAACACTATTAATACCTTTTTTAGGTTATACACAAATTAATACATTTCCTTGGACTCACGATTTTGAAAGTTTTATAACTTTAGAGGAAGATACTACTGATGATGGAGATTGGTTATTAAAACAAGGACCAACTAGTTCTTTTAACACAGGACCACAAGGAGACCATACAACGGGTAATGGTATTTATTATTATGTTGAATCATCTACGCCTAACTATCCAGGTAAAGTATTTACAACTTACACACCTACATTCGATATATCATCTACACCAGGACAAGTAATATCATTTTGGTATCACATGTATGGATCTTCAATGGGAGATTTAGAAGTAGGTATAGTAGATAATAATGGTTATCAGTTTTTAGATATTATCTCAGGTGATCAAGGTGATGAATGGCAAATTTATTATTCAGCAATTCCTGTAACCGATACTTTCAAAATACAATTTACAGCTACTACAGGTACTTTATATTATAGTGATATTTGTATAGATGATTTATATGTTGGTGATCCATTTACATTAGGTTGTATGGATACTGCTGCATTAAATTATAATCCATCTGCTGTTATAGATGATGGTTCATGTGCTTATCCTCCTTGTGGAGGATTTCTTACATCTAACGCATATCAAATGTGTTGGGGAAGTCAAGCAGCAATACAATTTGAATGGACAAGTGATACAGCACTTTCACAATGTGATGTTATTGAAATACATGTAGGTGATGAAAATGGTTGGTCTATGATGTATGGAGGATATTGGCCAGCTTCAAATGGTTTAAATGGACATGCAGTCGCAGTTGGTAATGGACAAATGCCCCCTAATTGGTCTGTAGAACATTATGCAGTTTTAGAATATGATGATGGAACATTATCAGACACTATATTTTATACTCCTACATCTTGTATTCCAGGATGTACAGACCCAACAGCTATATCTTATAATCCTTGGGCTACTACTGATGATGGTTCATGTGGTGGTACAAATTGTGATCCAGTTACAGAACAACAAGTTACAATGACAATCAGATTAGATAATTGGCCAGGAGAAACGTCTTGGAATATGGTTACTAATGCAGGGTCAAATGTTATTACTCCTCAAGGAACATATACTTTTAATGATATAGGTGTAACTTACACTTATAATTTTTGTGTGTCTTCAACAGCTGGTTTTGAATTTATATTAAATGATTCATATGGTGATGGATTAGCAGGAAATGGTACTCCAGGAGCCGCAGGAGAAGTAGTTATATATGACTGTAACGGAGATACTATAACATATCTTACATCAGGAACTTGGGTAGATGGGAGTCAAAATCCAGTAGGAGTCAATTTTGGGACTGTAGCTTATTCAGGGGCTCAAAATGGAGTAGCTTGTGCAGGACCACCTACAATACCTGGTTGTTTAGATCCAGCATATCAAGAATTTGACATTACAGCTACTATAGATGATAGTTCATGTGTTAATTTACATACATTTGGTTGTATAGATCCTTCGTCATTTAATTATGATGCATCAGCAACTAAAATGGATATAGTTGATTCATGTAATTATATTTTAAAAATAGAAGATGATGCAGCAGATGGTTGGGGTAATTCATATGTAGGAGTTACACAAGGAACTAATACTTGGACATATACAATGGGGCCAGGAAATTATGTTCAAAATTTCCCATTAAATTTAGAAACAGACAAACCAGTTACTGTTTATTATTTTGAGATTCCTAACGCACAAAATCCAGACCCACAACAAACTACTTTCCAAACAATGCAAAACTCATTTACATTAACAAATGCAGATGGAGTTGTATTATTAGAAGAAGGAACCAATCCTTTTGCAAATAATGGACAAGGAGCATTACAAGGATTTGCAACCCCTTTCTGGGTAACATACACAGCAATGCCTTATTGTGGTGATTATTGTATCCCAACAATATTAGGTTGTATTGATATAATTGCATTTAATTATGATTCAACAGCAAATACGGATGATGGTGGTTGTATTCCCGTTATTACTGGGTGTACAAATAGTTTAGCGTTTAATTATGATTCTTTAGCTAATACTGATGATGGTAGTTGTGTATCAATAATAATTGGTTGTATGGATTCATTAGCGTTTAACTTTAATCCATCTGCTAATACAAATGACCAATCATCATGTATTCCAGTTATATTAGGTTGTATGGATGATACAATGTTTAATTATAATGCAGCTGCAAATACGAATGATGGAACTTGTATACCAGTTATGTTTGGATGTACAGATATGGCTGCCTTTAATTATGATCCAACAGCAAATACTAATAATGGTTCTTGTATACCAGTAGTATTTGGGTGTACTGATCCAACAATGTGGAATTTTGATATAAATGCTAATATTGATAATAGCTCTTGTCTTCCATATGTTTATGGGTGTACAGATTCAACAGCTTGGAATTATGATTCTTTAGCTAATACAAGTGTAGGGTGTATTCCTTTCTATTATGGTTGTACAGATCCTACAATGTTTAACTATGATCCAAATGCAAATACAGATGATAGTTCTTGTATTCCTTATATATTAGGATGTAATGATATCACTGCTTTAAATTATGACTCAACAGCAAATGTAAATACAGGGTGTGTTTATCCTATTTTAGGGTGTACTGATCCAACAATGTTTAATTATAATCTTAATGCTAATGTAGATGATGGTAGTTGTATAGCTTTTGCTTATGGATGTACTGATATAACAGCTTGGAATTATGATTCATTAGCTAATACTAGTGTTGGATGTATCCCCTTTTCTTATGGTTGTACAGATCCTTCAATGTTTAACTATAATCCTTTAGCCAATACAGATGATGGTACATGTTACCCAATCATACTTGGTTGTATGGATACTTCAGCATTTAATTATGATCCTTTAGCTAATACAAATTTTGGTTGTAATCAAGTATTTTTAGGTTGTACTGATGTTGCTGCTTTTAATTACAATTATTTAGCAAATGTAGATAATGGGAGTTGTATCCCCGTTGTTTTAGGTTGTATTGATGTTAATGCTCTTAATTTTGATTCTTTAGCTAATACAAATGTTGGTTGTATTTATCCAATACCTGGATGTACAGATCCTTCAATGTTTAATTACAATCCTTTAGCAAACGTAAATAATGGTACATGTATTCCTGTAATAATTGGTTGTACAGATCCAACAGCATTAAACTTTGATTCAACTGCTAATACTAATAATGGTTGTATATATCCGATTTATGGATGTACTGACCCAATAATGTTTAATTATGATCCATTAGCTAATACTAATGATGGAAGTTGTATCCCTTTTGTTTATGGGTGTACAGATGTTACAGCCTTTAATTATAATTCATTAGCAAATACTGACAATGGAAGTTGTATTCCAGTAGTATTTGGGTGTATAGATTCAACAATGTTTAATTATGATCCCTTAGCTAATACAGATAATAATTCTTGTATACCATTTATTTATGGTTGTACTGATATTACAGCACTTAATTACAATTCAAATGCAAATACATTAGATAATAGTTGTTGTTATATAGGAGGTTGTACAGATAGTACGGCAGTTAATTATAATCCTTTAGCTTGTTTTGATGATAATAGTTGTATAATAGCAATAGTAGGATGTACAGACGTTTCAGCTTACAATTATAATCCACTAGCTAACGTAACAGATTCTACTGCTTGTTTATATGATGCAGGTTGTTATGGAGGACCTGGAATACCATATTGGTTAAATGATGGGTGTTATGCTTGGGTAATAGATGTTGATGATTTTTGTTGTACTAATGATTGGGATGCTTCATGTCAAGCAATGTATGATTATTGTCAATTAGGATGGCCTACAGCAGTAGAAAATATTTCATCATTAGGGATAGTTGTTTATCCTAATCCTACTAAAAATGTAATAACTATAGAAACTAGATTAGAAATTAAAATAGAAGTATATGATATAATGGGTAAATTATTAATTAAAGAAGAAAATACTAAACGTTTAGATCTATCAGATTTATCAAATGGTTTATATAATCTATCTATTATATATAATAATAAACGATATAATAAACAAATAATTAAACAATAACACAGCTTCCAAAATAAATTTATATTTATATAGGAATAATACATTATACAAATGGCAAATAATAAACTTCACGGATATAATCCCGATCCTTCTAAAGAAGTAGAACACTATGGTAAGGCTACATATGGAAATCGTCTAGATCAATTTAACCCTGCAGAATTTAGAAAAGGTATGGATTATGAACTAATTGATTTAGGGTGTTCAAGATTATCAGAGTCTACCGAAGATGAAAGAAGAAAAGCAACTGAAACTGTTCTTAAAAATTTAAAAGAATATAATGGTTATTATTCTTCTTTAATACATTACGAAACTCAATTTAGAAATACAGATAAGAAACCAACATTTAAACAGTGGTTAGCAGAACAAGGCGAAACTCAAATGAAAGAAGTTGATAAAGAATATAAAAATGATAAAATGGTTGAACCTAAACCAAATGATTTAAATAACATAAAAATGCAAACACTCCAACCTTTAAAAGAAGCAATTAAAAAAGAAATATCTAATTTATTAGAAGTAAAAGGCAAAGAAGCAGAAAAAGTTAATAAAGCAGACGCTAAAAAGGAAAAAGATGATGAAAAATCATCTGTAACTACTGCTAAAGGAAAAGCTAAAAAATTAGCTAATTTAGAAAAAGAAGCTTCAAAATTAGATTCAGAAAGAACAAAACTTAAAGACAGTCAAAAAGCACCATTAGCAAAATATAAAGATGGTAAAATGTCATCTTCTGAATATACAACAGCAACTAAAGAATCAGTAAAAAGAATTAAAGAAATTATCACTAGGTTAAAAGAAATTGAAACTGAGAAAGATGAAATTACTTTAGCTGAAAAAATGGGTAGAAGAGAAGTAGCTAAAACTATGATGGAAAAAGATACTCATATGGAAATATTAAATATCATTAAAGAAGCAGGTGTTAATTTAAGAGAAGGAGCTGGTGGTATTAAGATGTATTATGAAATAGCAAAAACAGCCTATCAAGAAGGGTTTATGGCAGGAGTAAATAAAAATTAAAAAATGAATAAAGACAAAATATTATGCTACTTAAAATGCTACGGAGGTTATATATTAGCAGTAGGAGCAGGGTGTACATTTGGTATGAGCTTATTATGGGGGACTATATTATTAGCAGGAGCAGCTGGATGGGCTTATAAAACAAGATATTCAACTTGTAAGTTATAAATAAAAATAAATTATGGAAAAAATAAAAAGTTACTTTAAAAGGTTGTGGAAAGCGCTTTGGGATTCAACAGATTTAGATGAAAAAGCAGCAGCAGCATTAAAAGAAGCGAAAGCTAGAATCGCAGAAATGAAAAAAGAACTAGCAGATGTAAAAAAAGCAGCTAAAAACGTTGTAGCACAATCAAAAGACGTTGTAGATGCAGCAAAAGGAAAAAAAAGACGAGGAAAAAAACCTTATTATAAAAATAAAAAGAAAACCAATAATAATAAACCAAAAAAGTAAAAAAATGACTTTAAAAGAATTACAAACAATGATTAAAGAAGAATTCACAGCTTATCAAAATGAGGCTGATGATGTAGATGTATCTGTTAATCCAGATACTGATATAGACGCTGAAATGGGCGATGAAATGGCTCCTGAGGGAGAAGAAGATGTTCTTCGTAAAATTTATGATCTATTAGCTATGCACTTCGATGGTGGTGAAGAAACACCAGCTGGAGATGACATGGGAGATGACATGGGAGATGATATGGATGAAATGGATGTTGAAGAAGACATGTATGAAGCTAAAGATTCAGATTTAGATGAAGCTTCATCTATGGGATTTGGAGATAAAGGAAACAAGAAAACTTCAGGTGCTAATGCAGGATATACTCCCGCTAAAACTACAAAAGGATCTACTGGATATGATGGTAGTTCAAAAGCACTACAAGAAAGGTTTCAGAAGCTAGCTAATATTATTAAGTAATATTACCATGACTCTCGACGAGTTATTATTGGAATGGTCGTACAGGTCAGAAAGGGGATATCCATCATTGGATAACCCTTCTGATATCTCTGTATTTAAAAAAATACTATCTGAATTAGATATGCCTGCTGAAGAAATTGTAGATCAATTAGAAAATTTAAGAGGAGATGAAGATGATGAAGAGATAGATGGTATGGATACTCCTACAACTTCATTAAACTCTCCTGAAGAAGTAGAAAAAGCAATAGGTGATGATGTTGATACATGTGATATTGATCAATTAAAAGCAGCTCTTGATAAATTAAAATCACAAGGTAGATTAAACAATAAGAATGTAGGTTATATGTTAAAAAACATTCAAAATACCTGTGCTTATGATCCTGTTTTAGATGCTTTAAGGAGAAAAGGTTATGGACAAAAAACAGATAGGAAAGGTAATACCACAGAACACCCTATTATTAAAAAATACGCTAACGAAATTAAAGATTTAACTTTAGATGCTACTGAAGCTGAAAGAGACGCATATATTAATTATATTTCAGATCCCTCTAAACAAATAAATTTTACACCTAAACCTAAAGGAAATTTAAATGATGATGCTAAGGCAACAGGGATTCCTGAATCTATAACTAATAAGTTAATGATGTACGTTACTACAGATGCAGGTAATAAAGGTGTAGGGATGGGTGAGTTTGCAATGAGTCTTTTATTTAAAAATATAGGAGATGCTGTAGGTGCTGGAGATTTATCTATAAATGGAGAGACTTTTGAAATTAAAGGTGAAAATGCTACTTTAGGAAAAAGACCGGATGAAATTAATGCTATTGATGTAAAGAATTTTGCAAAATATATGATTAAAACTACTGATGAAGTAGATGATACCGATTTATTATTTAGAAAAGAACAAAGAAAAACAGCTGCAGGGAGAAATAAAAATGTAAATGTTTTTTATTATAAAGGACAAGAGGTTAAAAAAAATACATTTGCCGAAATAATGTCAGATGTATATAATAATTCTAGTAATAAAGAGGGTTTTAAAAATGATTTTAAAGAAGCACTAAGAATATTAGATACTTCTAAAAAAGAAAAACACAGTGAAGCTATAGATGAATTTTTTGATGATATTGATTTTACAAGCCCCCAAGGAATACAAAACGGGATAGCTTTATTAAATTTCTATCGTTATATTTTAAAAGAAGAATTTCAACATTTCTTAGCCCATGACTTTGGAAAAAAAGGAAACAACACAGGAGCTTACGTTTACGCAACAGGTACACCAAGAGAAATGGTAAAACAATTAATGGGTGTAGCAACATTTCAAGCAATATCTCCTGACAATTTAAAACCTAGAATTGGGTTTGGAGGAAGTATGAGAGAAAATCTCATAACTAAAATGTTTTATTAAAAAAGCTTGGTTTATACCAAAATAAGTACTATCCTACTACTGTAGGGGTTTTTAGGTCGAAACGGCGAACCGCAACACCGAACACATGACACAATACAACCCGAAAAACATAGAAGAGACACTGAAGCGGATGGAAAAGGCCGATGAGTTGAAGGGTATACACCGCTCCGGTACTAATATAATGTCGTTCTTTGATGATAATGATAAAGAACACGAATTACAAAAACAACAATCAGCAGCAGAAGTTAAAAAAGATGAGTATCTTAAAAGTGTTGAATTACTTAAAAAACTTATACAAAAAAAGGGAACACAAATTGAATCTACCCGTATACTAGCAATTGGTCATTTAATTGAATCAACAGACTTTCTCAATATACCATCAAAAGTTAAAAAAACGTTAAAAGAAAATATGATTTGGTGTAATAAACAATATGAAAAATATGTGGATACCACAAAATAATTTATTATAATTAATATAAACACAAAAAATAAATATGAAATACGGACAACAAACACAAGACGCTTTAGATAGATTAGATCAAGCTTTAGCACAATTAAGAAATTTTATAAAAAGAGGCGAAAATGCAGAAGCAATTCGTTTTATGGAAGAAGGAGCACTTAAAGAAAGATTTGAAGAATTACAAAATATGATTTCTATATCACAAACAAATGGATTAGGATCAAGAGGAACGTCACAAACAGGAACATTATAATATGTTATCAGCAGAAAAAATCCAAGCAAATTGGGACCGTTATATAAGTGTAATAGGAACATGTTTTTCAAAAGAAAGAACAGACATATTATTACCCTTTTTAGACAAATATAAAGAAAGAATGATGATGATGCCTGCTTCAAGTAAGAATTGGCACCATTCAGCATTTGCAGGTGGTTATACTGATCATGTTTTGCGTGTTTTTGATTGTGCTAATAAGTTGTATGAAACATGGATAGCAATGGGTGGTGACGTTTCCACATATACTGTTGAAGAAATGAAGTTCGCAGCATTATTCCATGATTTAGGCAAGATGGGTCAACAAGAAGGCGAATATTATCAACCAAATGACTCACAATGGCATATGGATAAGTTAGGTCAAATGTATAAATTTAACACTGACATTCCTGCTATGAAAGTTCCAGAACGTTCATTATTTATCTTACAGGAAATTGGATGTAAAGTTACTCAAAATGAATTTATTACAATTAAAATTCATGATGGTTTGTATGATGAGTCAAATAAGTTTTACTTTATGTCTGGTCAAAAAGAAACTAGATTAAGAACACATTTACCATTGTTAATGCATCAAGCAGATCATATGGCTGCTCAAATTGAATTTGAGTTGTGGAATAATTCAGCTAATCCTTCTTCTAAACCAGCTAATGCTACTAAAGGTGATAAAACATTAAGAGCAGCTAAAAAAATAAAAGTAGAAAATAACCCAAAATTAGCATCAGCAACATTAGATGTTATAGATTCATTTTTTAAAGATTAAATATGATTACACTTAGTATTATATTAACAGTAGTAATAACAGCTTCCTTTTTTGTTATTAGAAATTTATTACAAAAAAACGAACAATTAGAAGATTTTATTTCAAAACAAAGCGATGCAATTTCTGCTTGTGATAAAAGATTAAAAGAAATAGATGATAAAAATATATTCTACGCAGATGATCAAATTGGGTTCTTTTTTAAAGAAGTACAAAAAATACAAGACGCCTTAAATGAATTTATGCTTAAATAAAATGTAAAAAATACATGTCAAACAAAACCAAGTACGCCCCATCACCCCCTCCAGAACCAGTAATCACTGGTTCTCTTGAGCCAGGACCTAAAAAAAGAGGTAGAAAAAGAACTAAAAAACAATATTTTACTCCTGATACAGACGCAGCTATAAAAGAATATTTATCTTCATCAAATCAAGATGAAAGAGATGAAATATTTAAAGAAAGAATTTGGTATCCTTTTTATAAATTAGCAGAAAACTTAATCCATACATTTAAATTCTATTATACAGAAGTAGATGATTTAGAAGATTTAAAACATGAAGTAATTTGTTTTCTTTTAGAAAAACTAGATTATTTTAAACCTGACAGAGGTTCAAAAGCTTTTAGTTATTTTTCAATTGTAGGAAAAAATTATCTTATTCTTTATAATAATAATAATTACAAAAAGAAAAAACAAAAAGTAGACGTTTTAAAAGCAGACGAAGATGATGGTGTTTTATATCAGTTAGGAAGAGATGGACGTAAAGAGGAAATAAAAAACTTTATAGATTATTTTACAGAATATGTAGATAAACATATGTTTACTATGTTTAAAAAAGAAAAAGATAGAAAAGTATGTGATGCTATTAATATATTATTTAAACGTAGAGAAAATTTAGAAATATTTAATAAAAAAGCCCTTTACATTTATATTCGTGAAATGACAGGAGTAGAAACTCCCATAATAACTAAGGTAACTAAAGGTTTAAGAAAACTTTATAAAAAACTTTATTCTGAGTATGATGAAACAGGATATGTAAGAGTCTAAAAATTCCATATTTATAATAAAATAATATGGATTCATTAAACCAAATACTTTTTGATGATAAATCCTTTGGTGATTTATTAAAAGAAATTCACGGTAATCAAAAGAAAAAAGCAAAACAACTTGCATCTTTAATTGCTGAATTACGTCCTTTAGTTCAATCATTAGGTGATGCTACTGTTGTAGTTCCATTAATTAAGGAATATATGGAAATAAGTGTTAAAAATGATGATCAATTAATTAAAATGGCTGCTATTGTACAACGTTTATCTTCAGGAGCAGCTAACTCAGGAGATGGTGGTTTATTAACTACTGAAGAAATGGACCAATTAATGGATGTAGCAGAAGAAATAGCAAAAACAGTTGAAAAACCTAAAGAAATAGAATCTCCTAAAAAAGAAGAAAAATAATGGGTGGAAACGGAGAGATGGTTTTAGGCTCAGATCAAGGAGCAACAACGGGAAACACACAATCCCCTCCACAAATAATAGCTGTTAGAGTATTAGATATTATTTTAGATTCTTCTCATTCAAAATTTGGGGATCTTGGTTCTTATGATAGTATAGGAACTATATTTTATGGAAAGGTATTAAATAGAAAAGGTAATGATGAACCAAATATAGAATATAGAGCAAAGCCTCTTTTTCAATCAATAAAACAATATCCCTTAAAAAATGAAATTGTATTATTAGTAGATGCTCCTAATAAGTTATTAGATCATAATCGTAATAAAGATGCACAATCTAAATATTACTTACCTAATGTAAATATTTGGAACCATACTCATACTAATGCATTACCTAATATGCAGTATTATAATGAGGGGGGAGTAGAAAGAAGCGCTGAAAATTATGGAACAGTAGGGGGAAACACAGTAAGAATAGCTGAAGAAGATAATTCCGTAGAAATTCCTTTAGGGGAATATTTTACTGAAAAGTTACAAATACAACCATTATTACCTTTTGAGGGTGATACTATTATAGAAGGTCGTTTTGGTAATTCAATAAGATTTGGAGCTACAGCTAAAGAAGCATCAGAAAAAGCAGCATATTCAACTAAAGGAAATACAGGAGATCCTATTATAGTTATACGTAATGGTGCTTTAGTAGAAGAAGAAGATAATGGTTGGGAACATACAATAGAAAATATAAATGATGATCATTCAACTATATATTTAACATCAAATCAAATATTACCTAATATGGAAATAGTAGCAGGTAATTGGGATTCATGGTTAGCTAATCATGATATATTAGATGTAGGAGAAGGAGCAAACGCCTTTGATAATATAACTAGAGGTCCTAAACCTGACGTTTCTGAAGTTGATCCTGAAGATGAAGAAAACAAACCAACAGACAAAGAATTTAAAAATGAAGATATAGAGGAAGATAATTCTGAAGAATTCCCAGTTGAAGATGAAGAAATAGAACCATTATTTAGATATGGGTGGAGGGATGAAAATAGATCAGATTTAAATAAAGAAGAATTATAAATTAATAATAAAAGAACAAAATGCCACTTAATAATTGTGTACAATGTACAAGTATAACTGGAGGTGCAAGATTTAGAATAGTCGGTTATGCGGAAGATGACCCATTAGGAGGGTGTAATTGGACAGAGTTAAGGGATTGCCAAAAATCAAATCTAGGATATGGTAGAAACGAAACATCAGTAGCTGATCTAATGGGTTCATCTACTTCAGAGGTTACGGATTATGAGGTAACTCCCACTGTTAACGACATTGAAAATGGTATAGATGAAATTAAAGGTGAGGAAGCTACTGATTATCAAGAAGGTAGTGATCAATGTTTAAAACATTTAGAAGTTTATAGTAGGATTTTAAAAAAATGTGTCCCTGATTTAGACATGACAGATATAAAATGTAAGGGAAATATAGATCCAGAAAATACAAGTTTCGCTACTTTTAGCACTTGGAGTGTACAATCACAAAAATGTGTAATGTGTAAAATAGGACAATATTGGGATGATGACCATCAAGTATGTGAGTGGATTAATGATGAACTTGATGATTTACCTGATTATTTTCCTTGTGATGGTGTAGAATGTGGAACAGGGGGAGCCTGTGAAGAGGGTGTTTGTGTATGTCATGCTGGTTATGAACATGAAGATGAAAGTGATTTAACATCTAAGTGTGTAAAAATTCCTGCTCCTGCTATAGATCCAGATGAACTTAACACTTTTGAATTAGAACAAGAATTTAAAATTAATAACAATACTGAATATAGTTTTCTAGCTTTAGCGATTAGTTTTAACCCTGCCTGGAATGATGAGGTGGGGGGAACTTGGAAGGGTCATATAAATAAAGATTTACCTATATGGCGAGCTGGACAAGTACATTCAGGAGCTAAATTACCAGCAACACTTGAGTATAAAGGGGGGCCCCTAAAAAATTATGCTGGTAAAGTACCTCCAAAAAAATATATAAATCCTATTTTACATGAAATGTTTTGTGGTGGAAAAACATTAGCAAATGCAGCAGATCACTTAAAATATGGAACTTGGTATGGAGACAATGATGCAGTAATTCCAGCACATCTTTCCGATGCTGGTGAGGATGATAGCAGAAGATTTAATATTCGTACGGCAGGAAAATATGATGATGTATCTAAATCCTCTCCTTTTAAGTATTGTTTTCCAGGAAAAGGCCCAGCAGAAGAAACAATTAAAACATATAAATATAAAACGGGCGATACTATTCCTACAGGTAAAAAGGTAGGAGATAAATATTCTGTTACAAAAAAACATTCTAGACAATATATTCCCAAAAGGTGGGGTTATTGTTATGAACATAACACAGATGGGGCTAATTCTAATGGAGATTCTTGGCTTTTTTGCGCTGCGGGAGTCTCGTATACAATGGACTTATTTAGAATGAAATATTTTCAATATTTAAATACAGGTGAAATTCCTGGGGGAAATGGATTAGGAAAAGGAGACACAGGCTCTTACCAATGTGTAGCTAAAAACGCAAAAAATGGAGGGGGTTCTAAATACTACGAAAAAAATGATGAGACTTTTGTTTATTGGCATAAAAAAGAATATGTTGGTAGTAAACTTACAGATACTAAGAAAAATATTGCAAAAATGACTAGGATTTCAAACTGGAAAGGAGCTATATTTGCATATAACTATGGAAAGGGGGGTCATATAGGAATAGTTATGCATATAGAAAATCCAAGTACACCTTCTAAATGTTATATATGGACTCTTGAATTTAACACAAAAGTTAATAGTAGTGGAAGTCAAGATGGAGCTCAGTTAGCCTTTAATAGAAGACGAGTTAGGGGGAGGAACTATTGGAAGTTTTCTAGCACAGAACATATATTTGGGGGAACTTGGGCACCTAATGGATTAGGAGATCATGATTATATAAAAGACCTATTAGGGGTAGAGGGAAACCCAGATTGGGATAACAAAACAGGAACAGAAGAGGTATCTATAACTAAAGGTGAGGGTGCTAATAAGATAACAACAGTTGAAACTAAATTATCATCTGATACAATAAAATCCTATTTTAATTAATAATATGGCAGACAGTAAAGTAAAAATAATAAGAAAACCAAAACAACCTTTTGCTTATCAAGGCAATCAGGTAATTATTAACACTGATAGAATTGTAATGCAATCTAAACACGATAGTATTTTAGCATTTGCAAATGAACATATGTCTTTTAGTGCTAATGGGAGTATTCATTTTGACACAAGTAATGCAGATTCAAGTTATTTTATAATAAATTCTCCAAAAATGATTTTTGGATTAGAAAATAATGGAGCTAAATTACCTACAGAACCTGCTTTATTAGGAGAAAAAACAGAAGCATGGATGTCAGAATTATTAGCATGTATAGATGCTTTATGTGATATATTAAGTGGGGCACAAAATACAGATTCAGCTGATGATGTTCCTTCAGCTGCCTTAGTTGAAGCTTTAAATAAAATTATAGTAAAAAAACATTTAAAAGCTTTAGGTCATAAAATTGGATATAAACAAGATGGACAAGGTAATTTTTCAAAAATGTCAGGGCAAAAAAGCACAATATCTAGTAAAAGAATATATTTAGCAGATAATAAAGGAGAATAAATTATGAATAAAATATTAGGAAAAATAAAAACAAAAGCTGATAGTGTCTTATTTGATCTTAAAGAAAAAGGCAAAAAAGAGGGGGAAAAACAAGTTAATAAATGGAAAGATAAGTTACCTAATGAAGACCAAATAGCAGAAAAATTAGGAAAATATGCACCTAATATGTGTGATCCTGCTAAGAAAAAAAAATTAGAAGCAAAATATAATAAAATAAAAAATTTCTTAAATAAAGCACAAACAATAATAGGGGCTTCTGTAGCTGCATTAAATGCACTATTAGGTTTATTAAAATTAGTAGAAAAATTAATAAAAATATTAGAAACTATAATAAAAGTATTAAATGTTATTTTAAAAGTATTAAAAATAGTAATAAAAATAGCAAAAATAGTAGTTAAATTTTTAGGAGGAACAGGCACAGGAGGACTTATAGATATAATATCTAGATTAATAGTAAAAGCAGAATATAAAATAAAAGGATGGTCAGAAGCAGTTAAAAGAGTCTTAGAATGGATTAAAAAGAAAAAAGCAAAATATATAGACCCAATATCTAAAATTTTAAATAAAGCAATAAAAGCATTAACTAAATTATTAGGAATGATATCTGGATTAATAGCTATATTAGAAATGTTATATTTATTTCTTTTATCTAAATGTGTTTTAACCCAAGAAAACGACTCTGGAGCAAATGATAATAATAGAGGTAGAGGAACTGCAGGAACAGGAGCAGGCGGAGGAGGAGATACAGGAACAGGAGATGGATATATAGGAGGCTCTGGAGAAAATAAAGGAGACCAATTAGAAAAACTATCAGCAACTTTAGATAGTGGTTCTCCTGAAGAAATAATGGCTAGATTTGGAGGAACCGGAAATGCAGAATATATACATTATGTAGAAAGAGCAGGATTTGTATCTTTTGGATATGAAAGATTTAACGCAGCTACAGGTAAAGAACCAATAGTAGAAGCAGTTACAAAATTTGGGGCTCTAGGAGACGAGTATTCATCAGAAAATTTATAAAAAAACTAATTAATTTATATTTATAACAAACACAAGAAACAATGAAAGCAAAAACATTCGAAAATCTAATTAGAAAAGTAGTTAGAGAAGAAATCGATTATGCGTTACGTAGAGAAATTAAAACACTTAAAGAAGATTTACGTGATGAATTAAAACCATCAATCACAGAACATACTGAAAGAATGGTTGAAGTCCCTGAAATAACAAAAAATTCTTTAAGAGAAAAAATAATGGGTAATGAACCAATAAAACAACGCCCACAACAAAATTACACATCTAATGGAGCATTAAATGATTTATTAAATGAAACAGCACAAGGAGACACAAACACACAAACAGCTATGGCTCCTAGCATAACAGAAACAACAAATATACCTGACCCTATAGCAAAAGCAGTAACAAGAGATTATAGTGATTTAATGAAAGCAATAAGCAAGAAAAAAGGAAGATAATAAATGGCTATTATACAAAGATTAAATAGAGGGATACATCCCTTAGACATGCCAGAAAATGAACGAGTAGCAATTGGTGTTACTTTACCATTTGATGGTGAAGCTGTATTTAATTCTTCGTATACAACTAAGGCTCAAATCAAAAGTAATTTACTTAATTTATTATTAACAAACCCTGGTGAAAGATTCATGAATCCTAGATTTGGAATAGGAATAAGAAAATTTCTATTTGAACAGGTAATTGACAGAGAACAATTAACAAACAAAATACAAGATGGAATAGTAAGATATATTCCTGCAATTGAATTAACAAATTTAGTTATGGGAAGACAAGGTATGGAAACTACTCCTGAAATTCATACATTTAAAATTCATATAGCTTATAAAATTAAAAGAGAAGACTCAGTGGATGCAATAGAATTAAATTTAAACTAAAATGGCTTTTTCAAAAACATCAAATACAGTAAGAGATAAAGATATAAAATACCTTAATAAAACATTTAATGATTTTAAAAGTCAATTAGTTGAGTTTTCTAAAGTATATTTTCCAGATACTCATAATGATTTTAGTGATGCATCTCCAGGAATGATGTTTATGGAAATGGCGGCGTATGTAGGAGACGTTTTATCATATTATCAAAATACACAATTACAAGAAAACTTTTTATTATTAGCTAAAGAAAAAGAAAATTTATTTAATTTAGCCTATTCTTTAGGGTATAGACCTAAAACAACAAATACCTCAGCCGTAGAATTAGAAATATACCATTTAGTTCCTTCTGATCCTAATGATAGCTATTTACCAGATATGAAATATGCTGTTACTATTGCAGAAGGATCATCTTTTATATCAAATGAAGGACCTGAATTTATAATAGAAAAAGATGTTAATTTTAAACTAGACACAGAATTTGAACCATTAGAAACAACAATATATTCTATTAATAACAGTACTGATAAACCAGAATATTATCTTCTTAAAAAGAAAGTAAAGGCATTTTCTGGAGAAATTAAAACAATTAGTTTTTCTGCAAACGATTACGAAAAATTTAGATCATTTCAAATAAATGAACCATATATAATAGGAATAGATTCAATAGTAGATTCTAATGGTGAAACATGGACTGAAGTACCTTATTTAGCTCAAGATACCGTTTTTGAAGCAGTTGAAAATATAGCTTCTAAAGACCCAGCATTACATGGGTATAATGAAACTTCTCCTTATCTTTTAAAAGTTAAAAAAGTACCAAGAAGATTTATAACACGACTAACATCAGATAAAGTATTAAATATACAATTTGGAGCAGGAGAAGCAGGTTCAGTAACTGAAGAAATTATACCAAACCCAGATAATATTGGTTTAATGATTAAAGATGGAAGATCAAAATTAGATTTTGCCTATGATCCTTCTAACTTTTTATATACGGGAACTTATGGAATAGTTCCTACAAACACACAACTAACAGTAAATTATAGATGCAATAGTTTTGGTATAAAAGCAAATGTATCTGCTAATACTATAGAAGAATTAGGAACAGTAAATATAAAAACAGCACCAAATTTAGATTCAGGTCTTCAACAATATTCTGTAGATTCTATAGCAGTTACAAACCCCCAACCAGCAACCGGAGGAGGATCAGGAGATACTATTGAAGATATAAGACAAAATGCTATGGCTTCTTTTTCTTCTCAAAATAGAACAGTAACTAAAGAAGATTATTTAATTAGAACTTTATCTATGCCTGCTAAATTTGGTAGGGTAGCTAAAGCTTATATAACACAAGATGATCAAATTTCTCCTTTAGTTTCTAGTCCAGGAAGAATACCTAATCCTATGGCGTTAAATTTATACACTTTAGGTTATAATAAAAATAAACAAATAACAACATTAAATGAAGCTACTAAAACTAATTTAGCAACTTATTTAGAACAACATAGGATGTTAACAGACGCTGTTAATATTAAAGATGCATTTCCTATTAATATTAGTGTAGATTTTGAAATTATTGCATTTAAAAACTTTAATAATCAAGAAGTATTAATGAACTGTATTAAAGAATTAAAACAATTCTTTCTAATAGATAAATGGCAAATAAACCAACCAATAATAATTTCTGAAATATATAATACTATAGGAGCAGTAGAAGGAGTACAATCAGTCCCTACAGTAAAACTTGAAAACATAGCAGGACAAGATTTAGGATATTCACCTTACAAATATGACTTACATGATGCTACTATAAAGGGAATAATTTATCCTTCGCTAGATCCAAGTATATTTGAATTAAGATACCCTAATTCAGATATTCAAGGAAAAATAACACAATACTAAAATGGCATATTATTCTATATTTCCCGAAAAAGACGCAACTATATATAGTCATCCTAACAGAACAGGTTTAAATACTGGTAGAGATGAAATATTAGAATTATTAGAAGAAAAAGACTCAGGTAAAGAAATTTACTATCCTTCTAGATTTTTAATTAAATTTAAAAATACTGAAATTAAAGACATAATAGAAAACAAACTAAATGGAAACGATTTCAACACACATTTAGAAGTATTTTCTGCAGAACATAAATCATTACATGCAAATCACATAGTACAAGTTTATGCAGTTTCTCAATCATGGGATGAAGGTACAGGTAGATTTCATAATAATCCTACTTCATCTAATGGTGTGACTTGGGATATGAGAACAGACACAGGTTCAAGTGCAAGATCTATATGGGCTACTTCAAGTTTCGCTACTAATTCAACAGGTTCTTGTTGTGATTTTATGCCTATCTCCGGAGGAGGAACTTGGTGGACAGGGACTAATTTTGTAGCTGAAACGTCTTTTTCTAATGCAGATAATTTAGATTTAGATGTAAATGTAACTGATTTAGTTAAATTCTTTTCTGCAAGTTATTATCAAGGAGCTACTTACCCAACAGGAATAGAAAATGAAGGTTTTATAATAAAAAAACCTATCGCCACAGAATGTGATGGTTCAGCTAGCTTTGGTGAACTACAATATTATTCGGTAGATACACATACAATATACCCACCAAAATTAACTTTTAAATGGGATGATTCATCTTATTCTATAGGTAGTGGTACTGTATTAAGTAGTAGTTTATTTTTAGCATTAAATAATAACCAAGATATTTTCCAAAGAAAATCAAAACAACGTTTTAGATTAACAACAAGAAAAAGATTTCCAGATAGGACTTTTGTAACATCTTCAAATTATTTAGATACACAATATTTACCAACTACAAGTTATTATAGTTTACGTGACGCAACTACAGAGGAAATAATAATCCCCTTCGATACTTCATATACAAAATTAAGTGCAGATGGAGAAGGAATGTATTTTGATTTATGGATGGAAGGATTACAACCTGAACGTTATTATAAACTACAATTTAGGGTAGATAGTAATGAGGGTATAAACATATATGACGAAGATTATTATTTTAAAGTAGTTAGATAATGTTAAATAAGAATACACTAATAGAAAAAGGAGAATCAGCACTTCCAGTAAAAGTAGTTAAATTTAAAGGGGCGACTGAGAGGATGGTTACATCTAATGGAACGCAGGGCCATGTTCATCAATTTGTAGTGTATGAAGATGATACAGTTGAAATATTTGAGCATCTTTCACAAAATAACCAAACAGGAGAAATAACTTCTCACACACACGAATATGTAGGAGAATATCCTTATGGTTATATGTTAGAAGAACAAATAAAAGGAATTCATCATATACATAAAATAGGTAGTGTATCTCATCCCATTACAATAAAAAAAACAGTATATAGTAGTAAATCTTTAAATAAAGTTATAGATAAAGGTTTTTCTGAATTCCACGAATCTAAAGGAAGTGATGAAGTTGATTTAAAAAAGTTTTGGAAGGATCATGCAAAAGTTTTTTATGCAATTCCTAAAGAAGGATCTATTGATTCACATGAATATTTAATAAAATCAAGTCTAGATCATTATAATAATTACCAAGATGAAAGAGATGAAGAAATAATAGAACTAACAGAAAGAATAGCTGAATTAGAAATAGAACTAGCTCAAACAGATGATTTAGATAAAGAGCATCCAATATTTAAAAATGGTTCTTTCTTAAAACAACCTGATAATCCTACAATTTATTATATGGATCAGGGTAGAAAAAGAGCAATTAAAAAATTTGATACTTATCTTATTCTTAAAAGAACACAAGGCCATCTTGAAGAAACTCCAGACGAAGAAGTATACATATTAGTTACTGAAGATGTAGTTAAAGGAATACCTTCAGGTCCTGAATTCCAAAATGAAGATCTTTATGGAGATGAAGAAGAAAGAAAACAAGCAGAAGATAAAAAAATAATACAATTAGATCCAGACGACTTTATAGCAGATCCTTCTAATTACCCAACAGTAAATGATTATATAGCTGCTTTAGATAAAGAAACTCGCCAATTATTAGCTAAAGAAGAATATTTAGAAGGCCTTAGATACAGATATCAACGTGATCTAGGAGCAAGAGGAGCAGTAGATTTAACTCCAGATGAAAAAATAAGCGCACAATCTAGATTAAACGAAGTAACTCCAGATTTATTAAAAACTAGACGTACTATTATAAGATACACAAAAATATTAGAAAAAGTAGATCCCGATGGAGATCTTAAAAACTTAACAATAGATACTAGTAAACTTAAAAATATAGTAACAGGTGAAATGGATAAAAAAGTTACTAGTGAAGAAAGAAATAAACTTATAGGTAAAAATCTTATTGACAGATTTATTAATCGAGTAAAAAACTCAGATAAAAAAGCTCAAAAAGACTCCTCTTCACCTTCTTCCCCAGATAATATATCAACTTCTTCAGCTTTAGGAATGGCAGGAATATCTGCACCTGGAATGCAAGGATTAGCAGGAGAACCACAACCAAAAAGTCCACCATCCGGATTTAGAGCTAACCCTAGTAATTTATTAAAAAATGATAGTATAGGAGAAGCAGGAAAATTAATGAGATTAGGAGTAAGTTCTCCTAAAGGAGATTGGTATTGGGGATTAAAATATATTAAAAATACAGATGAAACACCAAAATTAGAAAATGGTGTTTATAAAAGATGGCAAGATTGGAGACCATCTATAGGAATTCCTATAAACCCACATACTAAACCAATTTCTAGGTATTTTTGGAGTGAATCTAGATTTGAGTGGATACCAAAAGCAGGAACTTTTGGAATAAAGGATAGATATTGGCATGGTAAAAAAATAGATAGTATGAGATAATGGAGAATATAAAAATAAATAATATTTCAAGAATAGATGTTAGAGACAAAGGTAAGATTGTTTCTAAAACCCAACAAAGAAAATTTGGTAAAATAAATGACTATATAGAATTTCATATATTTGATATGGGGGGGACTTTATTATATTCTATAGATGATTATGAGGATTGGCAATATCCAGAAATTTTAGATACCCAAACTCCAAATTTAACAAATACTATATTTGTTGATCCTACTAAAAAACTTCAAGAATTAGGATTTAACCAAGGTCAGTATTCTTGTGTGTATAATTTACAAAGAAAAAAAATATTAGATACTTTTGCTAAATTCTTTTACATTAAAGAAATCTCACCATCTAGAACAGAATTAAAATTATATTCTGAATCTTATGATGATGAGCAAATTCAATCAATGGTAGAAAGATACATGAGTGAAATTGGAGCTTCTGGTTTTGAAAGAGATTTTATACTTAATTTTGGGGGTAATAAAAATATATTAGGAATTAATATAGCATATAGTTTAAAAGAAAAATGTGTATTAATAAAATTATATGAACCCCTTCCAGAAGATGTAGAAGACAACGCAAATTTAAGAATATGTGAAGATGTTATAGATCCATTAGAATTTGTAATAGATTTAGGAACTGCTGCTCCTGATGATCCAAATATAGCTATAAAAGGACCCAACTTTAGAATAGATACACGTTTAAATGATTCTGTTCCTTCAGCTTTTAAAACATATAATAGTTTTTTAGAAGGAGCTAATTCAGCTTCATTATATAATGTATTAAGTCATTTAAGTGAAAGTGTAAAACTATCAGTAGATTTTACAAAAACAGGTACTGGTTCTTTAGAAACAGGATATCATTTTGAAAATTTTACTCATTTTGGTAGTGCAGAAGAAAGATTAAGAAATTTTAAATATAAATTAAGTTTAGTAGAATTATACGAAGCCCAAATAGAAGACATAGGAACAATAACAGGAACTATATCAACTTCAACTGCTGTTATAAATAATAGAAATACCATAGAATCAAAAAGAGCTAAATTAATTAGTAGTTTTGATAATTATGAAAAATTCTTATATTATGAACACCATCCTTATGCTTGGCCTAAGATTCCTGATTTTGGTATAGGAAACCTACAATTAACAGGATCAGTTGCTCTTGTACCCTCTTCTTCATTTATGGTAGTAGGATTAGATGATTGTGATGTATTTGTTAAACCTTTTAACTTGTATCCTACAACATCAGATGAAGCTGTAGAATGGTTTGGTAATCTAGATGAATATAGCACAGAATATGGAGGACAAATATTATCAGCTTCTAGATTTGATAGAGATAATGGTTATAATTTACAAAAAACATTACCTCAACATATTCTTGAAAGAGAAGAAAATGAACAATATGTAACTTTTACTAATATGATTGGTCAATATTTTGACCAAATATGGATATATATAGATCATGTAAGTAAAATAAGAAATGCAAACAATTCCTTTACTGAAGGAATATCAAAAGATTTAGTATTTACTGCATTACAAAGTTTAGGAATAGAAGCTTTTGATCAATTTGAAAATGAAGAATTATTTGAATATATAATAGGAACTTCTAAAACAAAAACAGGTGCTTTTGGAACATATGAAGCTCCTCCAGGTCAAGAAATGATAACAGCTGACGTTGTTAAATGTGATCATGGAGGAAGTTCAATACCTAAGGGAGATATAACTAAAGAAGTATGGAAAAGATTATATCATAATTTACCTTTTCTTTTAAAAACTAAAGGAACAGAAAGAGGAATTAGAGCATTAATGAGTTGTTATGGAGTTCCAGAAACTATATTAAACATAAAAGAATATGGAGGACCTACAACAGATGAAACAACATATAAAACTTTTAATTATGAAAAATTCTCATATACTTTACAAGGAGACTCTGGAGCAAATGGATTTTTTATAGAATCTCCTTGGTATGTTGATGATCCTGCATTCACAGGAGTATCTGTAAGTCAACCTGGTAAGGCAAAGGGACAAATAGTATGTTCAATGGGTACTATTGGTGAAAATTTTGATCAACCTTTTCCAAAAACAATAGAATTAGAAGCAACTGATGGGTCTACTCATATATTTTCATCAGGTATTGAATTTGAAATACATGCACAAAGTGGTTTAGAAACAGCTCAAAGTATAACAGCTTGTATAGATGCACATCCTTTATTTAGTGCTTCTTTAGAAGTACCTAATGATTTATTCCATTATAATCATTATGAATACAATTTAGATCTAGTAATAAAACTAGAACAACATTTAATGGGAATAGAAGGTAATACACCTATAGAAGGTACTTTCTTTGAAGATATGACTACTCCTGCTTGTGGTAATCCTCAACAATTCCCACAAGTAGAATTTTTAACAAAACATGATTTTGGATCGGGGGGGCCTGAAGACGCAGGAGGAGGAGCTAATAATTCTACTTCAGTTACAACTGTAGTTCCAGGAACAAATTCATGTGATAGTAAAATTTTAATACAAAATGGTATAAAATTTGATGGATCTGGAACAACGGTAATTAATGGAATAGAAACATATGGTTTATTTCAAGATGAAGAGGGGTTTTTAGATTTTGTAACTGATTGTACAAATGGGTATTGTAGTCACGATATATCTACTTTTAGTTTTGAATCAGTAAATCCTACAAAAACTCCTTTATTTTTAGGAGAAAAACAATGTACAGGGGTTAATGATTACGGATTATTTGTTTTAGAATGTTTTGAAGTAGACCCAACATGTGTAAAACACTCAAACGCTAAAGGAGGCTCATGTAATGCAAATTTCACTTTACACGTATCAAACGCAAATGTAGATATAAACTTAACAGCAGAACAATTAATTGATTATCTCTTTATGGGGGATTCAGGAACTTCTAATATTACTAATGACTTATTATTAGCAATACCTGGTGCAGAAGGAGCTTTTATATGGGATGAGAATCTAAACACATATAATGGAGATATAAATGTTTTAAATAGTTCTGAAGATGGAGGTGGAAATATATATTGGAGTAGTCCAAGTATTAATGCATCTGCCTACTTAACAGGATTAGAAGTAATAAATTATTTAAGTTCAAATTGTGAACACACAGGAGGAATAACAGGAAATTGTTATAAAATATATAATAATTTTATAAATGAATTAAATACTGCAGGATATGAAAATCCTGCAATACCTGGAGTAAATACAGATACTATATTTTCAGAATTAATAACTCCAGATGTACTTACAGAATTTCCACCTTCATCTTCTTGTGGGTGTGATGATTTTACTGTATTAGATGGACCAGGAAAAGAAGCAGATGCCCCATTATATTTTCCAAGTTCAGGTGGAGAAGGAGGTAATCCAGCAACAGGGGGTGTATCGTGGTGTAATGATGATAGTTTTGTTAGTATATATAATGGTTTAACAGTAATATTAGAAGATTCATCTGGAACAACACATACATTTACAATATCAGGAAGTAGTAATATAGATCAAGCCCAGAATTTAGCAAATGATATAAATGCTAATAATAACTTTAATGCTGTATATGATGATCAAGGGGGAAAAAATATACTATGTTTAATATCAACAACAGATGAATCATTAGCAGCTAATACTCCAATAACAGGTACTCTTATGAGTTATATTACTGGAGGAAGTCCTGAAACACCTGGACGTAATTGTGTAGATGCTTCTCCTGGTAATACTAGTACTTATGGTCTTACAGGAGGGACAGATGGTACAATTGATACTTGTACTAATGATTTAATTGGAAAAACATTAATATTACAAGATATTAATGGAACATTACATACTTTTACAATAAATGGTAATACTGTTTTAACACAAATACAAAACTTAGCAAATGATATAAATCAAAATTCAGAATTTAACGCTTACTATAGTACAGGACCAAATAGAGTAGAAATATCACAAAACCAAGTAGGAACAAGTGGAAATACTCAAATGTCAGGAACATCTACATTACAACAAAATGCTAGTGGTGGTCCTTGTATTTATACTCAATTATCTCCACTTAAACGGGAATTTACAGGGGGAACAAATGCTGGGGCAGGTGGTGGAACATCTACATCAACACAATTACTACAAGTACCACCAACAGTAAACTCAACATCTACCCTACAAAATGGAGCTCAATCAACAGTTTATGGTAAAAATGGAGCTAAATTTTTTGCAGATCCACTTTCATCAAACTTCCATGGTAATATTACAAATACGTATTTTGGAAATCCTTCTCAAAATACAAGTGATGGAAGATTAAACCAAATAGGGGTATGGGATGATACAGATACTTATAATCCTAGTGGTGGTAATACTCAACTTATGAATCCATTAAACCAATGGATAGGATTTTCTGAATGTATAACAGTTCCTGCAGATGGAGAATATTTAATAGGACTAGGAGGGGATAATAGAATTAGATTTCTTGTTGATGGTGAAATAGTAGTAGAAAAAAATTCAGATGCAGGAGAAAACTTTAATAATTGGTGGGTATATAAAATAAACCTAACAGCAGGAGACCATGTAATTAATATGGAAGGATGGAATTCAGGACAAATAGCATCTTTTGGGTGTGATATAGTTGGTCCTTTTCCTTCAAACACATTTATAGATGAAACTATTTTTAGTAATGTAGATAGTGGAGGGGTAACTATTGATGGAACAACTTATACTAATTTAGAAGATTTATACACTCAAAATATAATATTTAGCACTGAAGGTATTGGATCTTCAAATACTGATACTTGTACAGGTAAAACAGATACAGGAGTAATAGGTGTAGGAGCAAGTGCAGCTTTAATGCAAATGTCTCATATCTCAACAAACAACCCAACATTAAATTTTGATACCTTTTTATATGGTGATACCACAACATCAGGAACACCAGATGTTTGTATAGATGGGAATAGAAGTGCAGAAAACTTATTTATAACTCATATTACGATAGATGCTTTAACCAACTCTACTTATGCTTCTATAGATGGAAATACTTATTATAATTGGGAAGCTTTAATAACAGATATAGAATCTATATTAGGAATTACTCTTACTGGACCACAGCGTACTTTTGCTAATGTAGAATCTGAGGTATTTGGAGAAGGACAAAATATTTATGTATACACAGATTATTGTCTTTGCACAACTTCAGTTGGGGGAGGAGAATTTAATACATCAACAAATACATGTGATGAAAATGACGGATACTTTTACAATGAATGTACTGGTTTTTGTGAAAAAACAACAACAACAACAACAGTAACTCCAACAGGTTGTGGTCTTATACAAAATCCTATAGGGAATGGAACATTCCAAAATTCAACTGAATTTTTAGATTATTTTACTACATATTCTAATGGATTTTATGGGTATAATATTGATGAATATTTTTATGAAACTTTTGAACCCTTACCAAATAACGAAACAGTAGAAAGTCCTTGTTTGGGACCAAACAATGGATATATAAGAAGGGTTATGGGCTTTAAAAAAGATCCAAATGTCATACCTTTTGATGATACTTTATATATTAATTACCAATCATTTTTACAACAATTAAATGCAGATGGTCATAATGTAGAAGAAGATGCAAATAGTGTTAGGTTTTCTCTTTTAACAACAGCTTTAATATTAACAGAAGCAGAAGGACCTTGTGATAGTAAAACATTAATTTTAAACCCAGCAACAAGTAATGGGGCTTTTGAAGGAGATGCAATATCTCAAATAACTCCTATACAAGAGTTTATGGATTATTATTCTGATATTAGTACATCTGATCCAACTTTAGGTAATCTTCAAGATATAGATATAAATACTCTTAAATTTAATATCTCAGAAGACTCACTAAATCAGATACTCCAAGAACAATGTCCTATAGATGCATCAATATATTGTTTTTATGATGGTACTTCTATGACTGTTAGCCAGGCTACATCAGCAATGCAAACTGTAGAAAATTGGGTAGTTCAACAAGGAGCTGCATTTACAGGACAAGTTTATCATATGATTTCTTCTCATGAAAGATGGTTAGATATAGCTAGATTACCTTTTTCAAATATAGGAAACTATTTACAAAATGCTTTTGAAGCAGATGGTTTTACTCCTTCAGCACAAGGATCAGGTTCTATTAGTACGTGTTATAGTACTAATGATACTATATCAGCTGCCCAACCTTGGGATGAAAGTGCTGATCTTGAGCAAGCTTCAGGCCATAATTGGTATGTACTTCCTATGGACACAACATCAGATGGCCGAGCAATATCAATAAAAAACGAGGTATGGACTGGTGGTAATACTATAACAATAGGAGGACAAGCTGTACCTTTAAAAGATATAATTAATGATGGTTTAGGATTGTATGATGATCATGCTCCTAACACAACCTCAGGATTATCAGGAGAGGGTAATGCATGGAGGGGTCCAGCACCTTCATTAGAAAACGCAACTGATAAGGCTTTATGTTTTAATTTCTATGATGAGTCAGGGGCACACACAACTGACCAAGATCAATATACAGGTTTTGCATCCTCTATCACTCCTACATTTGCTGATATTAGTTGTACTCAAGCAGAAATTGAAGGAAATAAACAAGGAAAAGAAGTTTGGAGAAGTGATTATGAATTATATATTCACACATATTTAGAAACTGTAGATAGATCTGCGCCAGAATATGAAAACCAAGGAGATTTGATTCATATGATGTATCCTTCAGCTCCAGTAGGATTAAGTTCAGGTGGTAATAAATTGCTAGGAGCAGATGGATCAACTTATTTTTACAAATCACAATTAGCCTTCCCCCTACATGTGTTAGGAGCAATATTAACAGGTAGTGTGAATGAAAATCCAGGTATGTTAGAACCTAGCCATGAGATTTTACTACCAGGGGCTAATAGAGCTATAAATCTTGATGCTTTAAATGGTTATTTTGGAGTAAATGTAAACCCTTATTGTGGAGCAACTTGGGCATATACGGCGGGACAAGGAGAATATCCTGTAGGATATGACCCACAATATGGATATGGTGGTTTACAACAATATGGATGGAATGTAACTGAGGAATCTATTAAAGAAAACCCACTTACACAAGTAGAACTTGAGAATGCTATAGATATTGTAGTAGGAGAAACATTATGTGCTGATTGGGAAAGTGATATAGGTGTATCAGTAATAACATGTAAAGAAGATGATGGATTAGGTAAAGGAACATTCAATTATACTTTTTCAGTAGATAATTTCTTTATAGATCCTTTAATAGATCCAAACCAAACACCTTTTACAACATATACAGGTTTTATAGATAGAGCTATAAATTTAGGAAATTCAGTATCTTTAAGTGATGATTGGACAGACACAGAAATAGGAGGAGATATAATAGCAGACGAATGTTTATGTGCTGAAGAATGTCCTGATACTTTAATAATAAATGATAATACAGAAATAACAATAACAGGTTCCTCTCTTACAAATATTTTTAGTTTAAATGAACCAGTAAATCAACCTAACAATGGAAGTTTTAATGCTACTATTATAGAAATAAATTCTGGAACTGATGATATAGCAATTATAATAGATATAACTAGTGGTACTTTAGATAAAGAATTAGACATTATAGGAGATACTAGTGGTGCTGTTTTAAGTTCACTAACAGTAGATCAATTTAAAGTAGAAGGATCTACTCAAGATGGTTTATTTGAAATAGGAGAATCAGTAACTCAATCAGGTAATGGAGGTTTAATAGCAACAATAAAAGAACTAACACCTAATCAACTTATAGCAATCCCCCCAGTAATAGTTTTAGAAGTAACAGCAGGAACTTTAAGTAGTTATGGACAAATATCAGGAGGAACATCAGGAGCTACAATAAATGAACCCTTTATTATAACTCCTTTTGGAGAACATATAATTCCTTTACCACAAGGAGCTTTTGCAAGTCTTGATCATTTTATGGATTATGTTTCAATAGATCCAACCTTAAAAACAACTGATATAAGTACTTTAAAATTTGAATTAGCTACAGAATACACTACAACAGTAAAAACATCATCTATAGCTTTAGAACCAGGAGGAATATGGTATGTTAAGGGAACTAGTTATATGTACCCAAGTCGTAATATTTTCCCAAATTTAATTGGGGGTTATGGTGATGGAGAACCTAACGCAGGATATTATGGTGGTTTAGGAGAAGCACTTTCTTATACAGTATATGCAAACGAAAAAATAGGAAGTTTTCAAGTAGGAGAAGAATTAACCCAAGTAGGTAATTCAGGATTAGAAGCTGTAGTAGGACATTTATTTTCTCATCCACATTATGGAGATACATCAAATTATCCTAATACAGATCTTCAATTTATGTATAGAATAATTATATTTTTATCACCTTCTTCATCTCCTATTGATATAAGTAGTAATGAACCTTTAGTAGGATCTTCTACATCAGCTCAATTTGGAGACCCTAATATAACAGGTATTCTTTATTATGGTAGTGCTGAAAATTGTATATTAGCTACTCAAAATAGTGTACATTTGGGATATGGAGGACCATACCAATATTCTACTAGTCACGCCGGAGATCTTTATACCCAAGCAAATGCAGGAAAGGCAGATTCTACACACAGAATAGATTTACCAATAGAATCAGATATAATATGGAATTTTGATGGTAATAGTAATACTTCATACGATAAAGCCATTCCAAATACTGGTGGTAGATCTTCTACCTCTTTAAGAGGTCCATGGGCGGAACCAAATACTGATAATCAGATGAATGGAGGATCAAAGTGGAATCAATCCGTATATATAGATTCTGTAGTAGCTCATCGTGAACAATTAAAAATAGCATGGGAATGGTATGGACAAAACAATCCATCAGCTCGACCATGGCAAATGCCTTCAAGTACTAATATTTTAAAATATTTTTCAGGAATAGGATTTAATAGTGATAAATCTAATGATCTTTATGGAGGACCCGGTTTTTATAATTCTACAATTCTTTCTTCGGATATGGATTATCAAACTGATAAATGGGAAGGTGTAGATTATGGTATTAATAATCCAGATTATTGGTTAGATTGGGATGGAGATGGTGATGGTGATTTACAAGGAAGACGTCATATAGATTCTAAAATAATAGAATGCCCTGCTGTAATGAAAGGACCAACAGGAGGAGCTCCTAACTCAGGAGGAGGATATGCTACTCCTCACTACATTAGATTATATGGATATGATAATTCATTTTATGGTTATAATAAATTTTATACTGATGGTACAAATAATGGAGGACCATGGATACCTAACCCACAAAACACTAATAATATTGAAAATTATGAAAGCAAAATAGAACCTAACCATGATTGGAGTAGTAATTTAACATCCATTCCAAATAATGGTGTATCTCATCAAAATATAAAAACACACACAAATTATGCTTATTATGATTTAATTGCAACAACTTCATGTACGGTATCAACTCAATGTCCACCTGGAGGAGGTGGAACAGCAGCACTTGATAATTGTACTTGTGATGAAGCATCTGGAGGACAAAGTATGGGTACCACACTACCTAAAACATGGTATTCTTGGGAAAATTTAATTGACGATATAAATGCAATAAGAGGAGACGCAGCAATAATGGCGGCTACTGTAGGATCACAAAGTGCACAACCTGCTTTTCCTTATGCAACTCCCTTTAATGTTATAGAAAATGAATTATATTATGTACAATATGGTGATTCACAAATTGGAGACCATACACGACCAGGATTTCTAGATAAAAATGATATCTCTCCAGCTCCTTCACCTAAATCAAATGCTCACAATCTACATTCATACCATTCAAATCACCCAAACAAAGAATATGAATTTTATATTGATCTAGATTCTTCAGCAACACCCCAATGTATTGAATTAGAATCTAATAATGAAGTAAGTGAAACTACAAGTATAACTTATGATGTAAATAATTTATTATGTTTAGGACCAAATTCAGCTTTAAGAAATAAATATGGATTGTTTACTATTCAAGGATTTTATCAAAATTCAATAATAGATCCATCATCAACAGTATATGAATACCCAACAGATATAAATTATTATACTACTTGGTTTGATTTTTTAAATGCTAAAATATCAGAAATGGGACTAACAGGGGAACATTGGGACGAAAATTGGGCAGGAAGTTCAGTAGTATCATCGGGTACTGATTTATCATTATCCTCAACATACCATGAAACAACAGCATCTGTAGAATTAGCTAATACACAATACCAAACAGGAGGAGAAGATATAATTACTACAGAAAACATATTCCAATACTTTCCTTTTAATAATGGTGGGGGAGGAGTAGAAAGTCCTTATTTCTCAGGAGTTGAAGATAATGCTGATCCTTTTGCTTTTTGCGATTGGTTGATTCATGGTACTCAAATTACAATAAATACACAGGCACAAGGAAATGTAGTATGTGCACTCCCACCAACTAATGGTCATTCTACTAACATTTCTGGTTATTTTTATGTGAATACTAGTTATGATAATACTACAGATCATGGAGGTTGTACCTGTGGTCCTCTTGAAGCACAACCTGCAGTTCTTAGAAATAATTTACCTCCAATAACCCCTTTTAATCCAGGAAATAATAATTGTAGTGGAGAAGGTATATTTGTAAGACCTTCAAACATCTATGTAAACACAGACTATATAAATGAAACTAATGGTACTAGTTGGATAGAGGGGATAACAAATGGAGTGACTAATGCAGTATATGCTAATTGGGAATCATTAATAAATGCCTTAATGATATTACACGAGGATCCAATTAATGGTTTTGGGACCCCTTGGTTAATAAATGGTAATGTTGTTACTTCAGATTTCTCTACAGTTCCTTTTATGGATGTAGTAGATAATATGTGTCCTGATCCAACTAAAAGAGGAATGGACACATCTAAATTATTATATATCACAGAATATAAAGCAACATGTGAAGACATACCTGGAGATATTATACAAGCACCTATAACAAATAACCCTAATATTATGGCTCCTTTAGTAGGCCAAATAGATGGAGCAGCTTGTAAATGTGCAGCTATAGCTTCAGGAGGAGATCCACTACCAGGAGATATAGAATTTGAAGGATGTACATGTTGTCCTGCATCTTCATCAATAGAATATGGATGTCCTGTACCAGGACCAATAAGTAGTAGTAGATGTGAGTGTGTATTACCTACATATACTACAGTAGTAACAGAAATACCCCCAGAAATAATTACAGACTGTCATGTAACAGCATCTTCGAAAACAATAGAATTTAGAATAAACCCTAGAAGATTAGATGATGCTAGAGGACTTTCGCCTATTCAATTATGTTGTGGTCCAACAGGAAGTGCACAAACTAATATACATTTATTTAGTTTATATAATCCAAACTTCCCAGGAAATGATCCTCATTTATTATTAACACCTTATGTAGGTGCTGATATTTCATCTTCAAATGATTATAAACAATGGGGGTCTTTAACATTAACAGTTAATGGAAGCGTAAGAGCTACATCAGAGTTATTTCCCGCATTTAATGGAGATTTTTGGAATATATTTATAGGAACTGAAGGAAAATCAGGAAGTGCTGATTTTGTAGACTTTGGAGCTTATCAATCAAATTTCTTAGGAAATGTTACTTATACAACATCTTCAGCCTTATTTAGTGAATATGAAAGAGCTGTAACATTTGGAGACGCAGCTAATAATTGTGATAATACAACTCCTGCTACACATGCTTATTTTGGAGGACACCCACATGCAGCAGAAGCGTATTCAGGATCATTCCAAGAAATAAAATTCCACACAACAGAATATTTAACTCATGATACTCTATTAAAACATGCACTTGACCCTTTTCAATATTCAGGTAATACTATTAGTTCATCTTGGGATAATGTATATTTAAGATTACCTTTAGGAAGTAATAATAAAATAGAAACAGATTCATATATGAATCAACATATACAGTATAATGGAACAGGATATGTTAAAAATTTCAACCCCCATCCTGAATTTGATCTTTATCCTTCTCAAAGTATAAGAAGTATTATGGTAAGTCAATCTTTTGGAGCTGTATATGAAACTCACAGACATTTAACTCCAGACACAGTAGGTATTTCAACTACAAGTGAAAAAGTAAGAATAGATTCAGGTTCAGTAGATAGAAGTATATTATCTTTTGATATTAAATCAGAAGACTCAACTTTGGATAGACAACCTTTAGATTATAATGATTTAGGAGTATTTTTCTCACCACAAAAAGAAATAAATGAAGATATAGTTTATACTTTAGGTGCTTTTAGAATGGATGATTTTATTGGAGATCCAAAACACCAAAAAAGAGAAGACTATCCAGATTTAACAAAATTAAGATTAACATACTTTAAAAAATACCTAAATAGCTATAGACAAAACTTCTGGGATTATTTAAAAACAATACAATATTTAGACCATACTTTATTTAAAATAGTAGAACAACATGTTCCTGCAAAAGCAAATCTAAAAACAGGTTTATTAATTGAACCTCATTACTTAGAAAGACAAAAGTTTGCAAGAAATATACCTACAATAGAAAGATTAGAAAGAGAAACAATCATTCCAATTGCACCTCCTTTAGAAGGAAATATACCTGTATATAATGCTTGTATTAATATTAGTGATGTTGAAGATGAAAATATGTGGAGAGACGGACAAGGTCATGCTACACAAAGTGATTATCGTCATATGAGTCAAAGTAAATATGGAAGTCCTGGTAGTTGTCAAACTAATTATGTAACTTTATGGGATAATATGCATCCTATATTAACATTTGATGGATGTAGAACAAGTAAAACATATTATTATGTACCACAGCCTATAGGAAGAAATGTGCCTTTCATAAATACTTTTAATACATTACCAAGATCACCAGTATCTCCTGTAGGTAGTGGTAAGTTTACAACTAATTACAATATAACAGCAACTAATACAGGAAAAAACTAAAAAATTATGCCTACTGAAATAATAACACAACCTAATATATGGCGCGGAGAGTGGGGTAGTATAACATCTGTTTCATCTGACCCTCCAATAGGGTGGCAATGGAATGGAACACTATCAGTATGGGAATATGTAGGACCTACAGCAGCCCAAAGTAATATGATTGTTCAAACATCTACAGCAACTTGTACTCCAGAACCTAATGTATATAGTAGTCAATCTTAATGATAAAATAATAAATAAGTTAATATGTATAATAAATTAAAAAATGCCTGGACCGTTTAATAAAGGAAACTATAGTGCCCCTATGGGAGAAAGTTCAGTTCCTGCTGCACCATCAGTTAACCCCCCAATAGAAGCCCCTGTTGTAGGTAGTAGATTCTTTAATGTATGTTTTGAAGATAGTTTATTATCTTCAAAAGGATGGACAAGACCTAGATGGGAAGGAACTAAATTAATAGGATTATATTACAATGAATTTACAGATGAAATGGAAGATGGGAAACATTTAGGTCCCTTACAAAATAGATATGTAGATAATTATATAGATGGAATGAATTTTATAATAAGATCTGGAGAAAGAGCAGGTTTTAATTATTATAAATGTACAGGTCCTTTTAAAGAAACAATAGGAAATGTTGTTGAACCACATTCAGCTAGTGGAATAGGAACAACTTTATATGATGTATATGCTAAATCTTTAAGATGGATTAATGAATTTAATGAAGATTTAGAAGAGTGGGAAAAATACCCTCCAAAACACGCTAGTTGGGTGTGGGATCCTCATTCTCCTAATTCACAGGGGGGAATTGGACTATACGTAGACGATGCAGCTTCAAACCCTATTGTTTACCCCTCAGGATATACGCTAGATGGGGTAAATGTTGGGGGTCAAATAGATAAATTATGTTTACAAAGAAATGCATCTACATCTACATTTGAAGAAGCTTTATTTTATACAGGATCTGAATATTATGGAAAAGATTTACATAACCATGCTCCTTTTTCTGAAATCTCAAATAATGTTCCTTTAACTCCTTCTCGTCATTATAAAATAGATCCCTATACTCAAAAACAAGATCATATAGAAAGATTTGGTGATTTTCATATTCCTAAACCTATAATGTTAAATCCAATTGACCCTAAAGGGCTTAATGGTCCACCTAAACATTTATCACATAATGGGCCTTTAGGATCAGAAACTATAATAACTTATGTTTCAAGATCATATAATTATGATGGGACAGGTTTACCGGTATTAGCTAATCCTTGGACAGATACTGAAATAACTAGATCAGCTATAATACCTAGAAGAAAATCAGAAGGGGATATTAGCCATGGAACAGATCCTGTGATTGCAACTTATTCAAATGCTATTTTTGTAGGTAATTCAATATTTGGATATCAAGAAAACGAGGTGTTTCCAGGACCAGGTCCTGATTTTTCTTATGTAAGATTAGATAAAGCAGTAGTTTTTAATTCTGAAGATGATTCTTTCTTTGTACAAGAAATAAGAAAAAAAGGAGAAGATGCAGTATTTGCAAAATTAATGCAATCAACTTTTCCTTGGGCTTCTGAATTTAAAATTAAATTATTAGATTATGAACACCCTAACAACTTAGATACAAGTTATAATGTACATTGGAATAAAGGATATTTTTCAGAAGTTGCAAGTTACACAACAGAATCTTCAAATCTAATGCCTCAAGGACATTTCCCAGGAACAGGAATACATTTTGGAGAAGATGGAAGGTGGTTAACAGATTATCATGCTACAGATAATCCTTATGGACACCCAACAGAAAAAGCAATCTACACAACTTTACGTGATAATTTAATAGCTCAAAATTGGAAAGAAATAGAAAAAGAAGATAAAGCTACTGCAGTCTTATATGAAGGAACGGGGGGCGCAGCGTCTAGAGAAACAGGAAAAGGAGGAGGTTTTTTCTATTTAGCAAGTGATGAGGGAGGAGGAGAAGCAGCTAATCTTCATACGGGTTTTAAAGCAGCAGGTATGGGAATAGGAAAAAACCAAAATACATTCCCTGAACACCCTAGTCCCCAAGTAAATGGAAATTGGCAAACAGGTCCAGGATATGCAGGATATATGGGTATGGATCCTTTTCCTGGGGGAATGAGATATTATAATTCAAGATTTGTTCCTATTGACATGTATGGAGATGGTTTATCCCAATATAAAGATCTTAGTGGAAATTTAAGTTCAAGACATCTGTCTGGTAGAATGCTAACAGGTACTTTTAAAGTAAACTTTAAAAATCCTTCAGCAAGATGGTGGTTTGAACAAGGGGGACAAAAAGATTTATTTTGGGCATCTGAAAGTATGGCGGGAG